>LULL01000044.1_pt1 | contig 87154 bp, 95 predicted proteins | sample 728161 | NCBI WGS metagenome assembly LULL01 (sample SAMN03860290, study PRJNA289734) | marine metagenome | biome: seawater column; feature: ocean; material: water; isolation source: Red Sea water column Station 149 - depth 500m | place: Saudi Arabia: Red Sea | collected 2011-10-15 | depth 500 m
GACAGATCAAGTCGATCAATGCCTCACGCGCAGCACGCGGGAACGGCTTGGTCATCAACACTCCTTCAGGAAGCGTTGCTTAGACCATATGAATCCGCGTCGCGCTGAGGGTGAGATCTCGTGCGGAGTAACCCGCGCCGGGGAGCCTCAGGCGCGGGCGAGGAACGCCAGCAGGTCCTGCCGCGTGACCACGCCGACGGGCTTGCCGTCCTCGTGGACCAGCAGCGCGTCGGCGGACTCCAGGAGGCGGACGGCGCTGGTCGCCTCCTCCGCGGCACCGATGGTGGGCAGCGGGGCGGACATGTGGTCCTCGACCTGGTCGGTCAGCGAGGCGTGGCCGGCGAACAGCGCGTCGAGCAGGGCCCGCTCGGAGACCGACCCCGCGACCTCGGCGGCCACGATCGGAGGCTCCGCGCGCACCACGGGCATCTGCGAGACGCCGTACTCCTGCAGGATCGCCACGGCCTCGGCGATCGTCTCGCCGGGGTGGGTGTGCACGAGGTCGGGCAGCCGGCCGGACTTGCCGCGCAGCACCTCGCCGACGGTGGTCTCGGTGGTCGTGCCGGTCGGGAAGCCGTACTGCGCCAGCCAGTCGTCGTTGAAGATCTTCGTGAGGTAGCCGCGTCCGGAGTCGGGCAGCAGCACCACGATCACCGCGTCGGTGCGCCCCTCGGCCGCCAGCTCGTGCGCCAGCTGCTTCGCGGCGTACGCCGCCATGCCGGCCGATCCGCCGACCAGCAGCGCCTCCTCGCGCGCCAGGCGGCGGGTGAAGGAGAACGCGTCGGCGTCGGAGACCTCGATGACCCGGTCGGCGACGCCGCGGTCGTAGGTGTCGGGCCAGAAGTCCTCGCCGACGCCCTCGACGAGGTAGGGCCGACCGGTCCCGCCGGAGTAGACCGAGCCGGCGGGGTCGGCGCCGACCACCTGGATGTCCGGGTTCTGCTCCTTGAGGTAGCGGCCGACGCCGGAGATCGTGCCGCCGGTGCCCATGCCGGTGACGAAGTGCGTGATGCGCCCCTCGGTCTGCTCCCAGATCTCCGGGCCGGTGGTCTCGTAGTGCGAGCGCGGGTTGTTCGGGTTGGAGTACTGGTCGGGCTTCCAGGCGCCGGGCTGGGAGGCCAGCCGGTCCGAGACGTTGTAGTAGGAGTCCGGGTGCTCGGGCGCGACGGCGGTCGGGCACACCACGACCTCGGCGCCGTAGGCGCGCAGCACGTTGCGCTTGTCCTCGCTGACCTTGTCGGGGCACACGAAGACGCACTTGTAGCCCTTGGCCTGCGCCACCATCGCCAGGCCGACACCGGTGTTGCCGGAGGTGGGCTCGACGATGATGCCGCCGGGCTGCAGCTCGCCGGAGGCCTCGGCGGCCTCGATCATCCGGGTGGCGATGCGGTCCTTCACCGAGCCGCCGGGGTTGAGGTACTCCACCTTCGCGAGCACCATCGGCCCCTCCTCGCCCTGCCCCAGCGGGGCGTCGAGCGTGCGGCTGAGCCGCAGCAGCGGGGTGTGGCCGATCAGGTCCAGGAGCGAGTCGACGTACTGCACGCGCCCAACCTATGCCCACATGCTGGACAGGGCGAAAGGGCGGGCGGAGCGCGCCGGCGACGTGACGACCCGCACCCCGGGGCAGCGGTCCCGACGGGTGGTCCGCCGGGGGTGGACGCGGTCCCTAGAGTGGGGCCCGTGGGTAAGGCAGCAGCAGCACGCAAGCTCGCCTCGGCGGCGGCGTACGGCGGAGGCGGGCTCTCCGTGCTCGGCGCCGGTCTCTACGGCGTGCTGACGGCCGAGGCCAAGCTGGCCCGCAAGACCATCGGCCCGATGATCGAGCACCCGCCGCCGGACTCCACCGGCTGGTACGGACGCGGCCGTCCCGCCCCTGCGGTGCGCATCGCGCTGCTCGGCGACTCCTCCGCGGCCGGGTACGGCGTGGAGCGGGTCGAGCAGACCCCCGGAGCGGTCTTGGCCAGCGGCGTGGCCGAGCACGCCGACCGTCGGGTCTACCTGCGCGACTTCGCCGTGGTCGGCGCCCGCTCCTCCGACCTCGAGGACCAGATCACCCGGGCCCTGCCGATGCACCCCGACGTGGCGGTGATCCTCATCGGCGCCAACGACGTCACGCACGTGATGCCGCCGTCGACCTCGGTGCGTCACCTCGCCGAGGGTGTGCGCCGGCTCAAGGAGGCGGGCGTCGCGGTCGTGGTCGGCACCTGTCCCGACCTCGGCACCATCAAGCCGATCGCCCCTCCGCTCAAGCAGGTCGCCCGCGCGTGGTCGCGCCGGCTCGCGGCCGCCCAGACCATCGCGGTCATCGAGGAGGGCGGCCGGACCGTCTCGCTCGGCTCGATCCTCGGGCCGGAGTTCGCGGCCGCGCCGGCGCTGCTGTTCGGGCCCGACCAGTTCCACCCCTCCGCCGAGGGCTACCGCTCGCTCGCGGGCGTGATGGTCCCCTCGGTCCTGGCCGCCGTCGGCGTCATCGAGCCGGACGAGAAGTCGCTGGAGTCCCTGCGCGGCGAGGGTGTCCTGCCCATCTCCGACGCCGCGATCCGCGCCGTCCAGGTGCCCGGCACCGAGCTGGACGGTACCGAGGTCGGCGGCTCCCGCCGCGGCGTGCGGGGGCTGTGGGTCGAGCTGCGGCACCGCCGCCGTCGCCCCGACTCCGCCGAGGAGACCCCGGACGAGAGCGACGAGCAGGCCACCGACGACGTGGAGAGCGCCGAGGCGTCCGAGGAGCCGGCCGAACCGCTCGACGACTGAGCCGCCTCCGGGGATGCGGTCGATGGGCACCAGCTGGCAGTCGTGCCCCTGAGCGGGCGCTATGGCGCCCGCTCAGGGGCACGACTCGCGATCCAGCGCGCACGAAGGCCCCCGGCTGACGCCGGGGGCCTTCGTGGTGGATCAGGGGCGGAGGCTGCTGGACAGCTCACCGGGTCTCGACACGCGGGTCGCGACTCGCTCGACCACCATCATCGAGTCCGCTGACGCGTCCTCGATCAGTCCTGGCTGAAGTAGGCCAGGATGCGCAGCAGGTTGGTGTAGATCCAGACCAGCGAGACGGTCATCGCGAACGCCGCGGTCCACGACTCGCGCTCGGGGGCGCCGTAGCGGATGCCCTGCTCGACGAAGTCGAAGTCCATGATCAGCATGAACACACCGAGCACCAGGCCGGCCACCGCGGTGATCATGCCGAGGCCGGAGACGCCGAACAGGCCGATCTGGGCGCCGAACAGGCCCAGGACGAGCTCCATCAGCGACAGGCCGATCATGCCGAACACCGCGGCGATGACGAACCGGCGGAACTTGTCGCCGACCTGGATGTTGAGCACCTTGTAGGCGGCCAGGGTGCCGGCGAAGGCGGCGAAGGTGCCGATGACGGCGCCCTGCACGACGCCGGGGTAGGCGACGTTGAAGATCATGGAGATCGCGCCGAGGGCCACGCCCTCGAGGGCGGCGAAGGCCAGCACGAGGGCCGGGCTGACGACCTTCTTGAACGCGTTGACCATCGACAGCACGAAGGCGCCGAGGGCGCCGAAGGTCGCGACCGCGCCGACGGTGCCGATGGCCGACTCGGCGGAGGTCTCGTTGATCTCCGGGAGCAGCGACCAGGTCGCGAAGGCGGTCACGATGACGACGCCCAGCGTGATCGCGGTCTTCTGGACCACCGAGTCGATGGTCATGGGGGCGCTGGGCGCCTGCGGGGCGGGCGCATAGACCGTGCCCTGGGGGTCACCGGGGGTCCCGACGCCCCACTGCGAGGGGTCAGAACCGTAGCCGGAGTTGCCGTAGGACTGGTTGCCGTGGGCGTTGCTTCCGCTGAACGCCTCGGACCGGCGGAACACCGGGTTGTTGCTCTGCATGGTTGGTCTCTCCTTGGAGGCCGACAGGGGCCGCCGGTGTGGCGGCCTACAGGGGATGTACCCACCTTAGGGGGTCTCGACTCGTACAACGCTCCAGCGTCCCCGGACGTTCCCGCCCCGGGCTCCCCCGTGCGAGAGCGCCGAACCGGCTCGACCTTCCGAACGACGTGCACGGACGGTCGAGCCGGTTCGGCCGGATCCGTGGGTGCCCCCGGCGGGATTCGAACCCGCAACACAGCGCTTTTAAGGCGCCTTCCTCTGCCGGTTGGGACACGGGGGCCCGTTCCTGGTTGGACGGACGTCCGTCCGAGCGAAGGCTATGCGCTGGTGGACGGACGTCCGTCCACCAGGACCCACCGGTGGGGTGGACGGACGTCCGTCCACCCCACAGAGCCTCTACAGGTAGGTCTGGCGCGCGTAGATCGCGTGCGCCCCGGCGACCCGGTCGACGAAGAGCAGACCCTGGCAGTGGTCGATCTCGTGCTGGAGGCAGCGGGCCTCGAAGGCGTTGGCCGACAGCTCGACCTCCTCCCCCGAGCCGGGCAGCTGACCGCGCACGACCAACCGGGAGGCGCGCTTCACGTCGCCGGTGAGGTCGGGGACGCTCATGCAGCCCTCGCGGGCCTTCTCGTTGCGGCTGGAGGAGACGACCTCGGCGTTGCACAGCACGAAGGTGCCGTGGTGGTCGCGGGTCTTGGGGTGCTCGGAGACGTCGACGCAGAACATCTGGGCCCCGACGCCCACCTGGGGCGCCGCGAGGCCCACGCAGCCGGGGCTGACCCGCATCGTGGCGACCAGGTCGGCGGCGAGCTGCACCGACTCCGCCGACGTCGGGTCGACGGCCTCACCCACGGTCGACAGGACCGTCGCGGGGGCGCGCACGACGTCGAGGACCCGGCCCTCGACGCCGAGGTCGGCCTCGGACCAGGCGAGGACCTGTGCGTTGAGGCCCTCGGGAGCGGGCTGGTTCACAGCTCGTCGGCCTCCGCGGGCCGCAGGGTCGCGCCGACCCCGAGCTCGGCCGCCGCCTCCCGGATCGCCGCGGTGACGGCGTCGACGTCGGCCCCGGCGGGCAGGTCGATCTCGGCGACGACGAGGTAGAGATCACCGGCCAGCCGGGTGGTGAGGTCGGTGATGTTGCCCCCGGCGTCGGCCACCCGGCCGACCACCGAGGAGACGATGCCGGGGCGGTCGCCGCCGTGCACGGTCAGCACCCAGGACGAGCCGCGGGCCGATGCACCGGACTCCTGGGGCACCTCCCGGACGGTCACCGTGAGCGTCCCGTCGTCGGTCAGCGGCGCCAGCGCGGACTCGATCTCCGCGGCAGGGGTGTCGCCGGCGCAGAGCAGCATCATCGCGAAGTGCCCGCGCAGCAGCGTCATGGTGGAGTCCTCGAGGTTGAGCCCGAGGCCGGCCAGCCGACCGGTGGTCTCGGCGATGATGCCGGGCCGGTCGTGGCCGAGGACGGTGACGGCGTGGAGGGTGCTCACGCGGGCATTGTCGCAAGGGTCGCCGCGCGGCCGAGCACCTCGTCCAGCATCGGCGCCGTGAGCCGCCCCGTCGCGGTGTTGTGCTGGCTGGGGTGGTAGCAGCCGAGCAGTGTCCGCTCGCCCAACGTGACCTCGGCGCCGTGGCCGAAGCGCGGTCGGGGACGCGGGATCTCGACCCCGCCGCGCGCGAGCATCCCGAGCGCCGCCGCCCAGCCGAACGCCCCCAGGGTCACCACCACCTCGACGTACGGCGCGACCAGCGCCCACTCCCGGTCCAGCCAGGTCGCGCACCGGTCCCGCTCGTCGGGGGTCGGCTTGTTCTGCGGCGGGGCGCAGCGCACCGCCGCGGCCAGCCGCAGGCCGTGCAGTCGCTGCCCGTCCCCCGCGCGGGTGCTGGTCGGGAGGGCGGCCAGCCCCACCCGGTGCAGCGAGGCGAACAACCAGTCGCCGGAGGGGTCACCGGTGAAGATGCGGCCGGTGCGGTTGGCACCGTGGGCTGCCGGCGCCAGCCCGACCACGAGGATCCGCGGCTGCGGCTCGCCCCAGCCGGGGATCGGGCGGCCCCAGTACTCCTCGTCGCGGAAGGCGGCCCGCTTCTCGCGGGCCACCTGCTCGCGCCAGGCGACCAGCCGCGGGCAGGCCCGGCAGTCGACGATCTCCTCGTCGAGAACCGCCAGGGCCTGGACCGTCGAACCGGATGCGCTCAGGGCGTCGCCTGCTGGGTGAAGCCGCCCACCCCCTGGGCGGCGTCCTGGACCTTCTCCTTCGCGGTGGCCACCGCGGCCTCGGTCTGCGCCCGGGCCTGCTCGGCCGCCTTGTCCGTGGCCGACTGGACCCGCGGGTCCCGGGCGACGCGCTGGGCCCCGGCCTTGATCTGCTCGTAGCGCTCGCGACCGGCGCGAGCGCCCAGGACGTAGCCCACACCGAGACCGGTGATCAGGGACAGCTTGCTCATCGTGCTCCTCCTCGTGGGTTCGGAGCCCCTACCCTTCCCCGGGGTCGCTCGGCACAGTCCACCCCATGTGGTGAGCCGCGAGGGCCCGACCTCAGCCCTCCCGCAGCGACCAGGCGATCCCGTCGAGGATGTCCGCCTCGCTCACGACCAGCTCGGAGACCCGCGAGCGCGCCAGCACCCGGGAGAGCACGAGCGCGCCGGCGGCGATCACGTCGGCCCGGCCGGGGTGCAGCCACGCCATCTCGGCCCGCTCGGCGGCGGTCGAGCCGACCAGCCGGTCGCAGAGCGCGTGCACCTGTGCGACCGGCAGCCGGGCGCCGTGCGTCGCGCTGCGGTCGTACGCCGTCAGCCCGATCACCCCGGCGGCGAGGGTCGTGACCGTGCCCGCGACACCGACCAGCGTCACGGCTGCACCCGGGTCGACCGGGCACGCGTCGAGGGCCGACTCGACGTCGGCCACGCAGGCGGCGACCTCGTCGGCCGAGGGCGGGTCGGACCGCAGGTGCCGCTCGGTCATCCGGACCGAGCCGATGTCCATGGAGTGCGCGACGTCGGGGGTCGCCCCGGACCCGAGCACCAGCTCGGTGGAGCCACCGCCGATGTCGAGCACCACCACCGGGCCGGCCAGCCCGGGCAGCCCCCGGGTCGCGCCGGCCCAGGCGAGCGCGGCCTCCTCGTCGCCGCTGACCACCTCGGGGGCGACCCCGAGCCGGGCCCGGACCCCGGCGGCGAACTCCTCGGCGTTCGCCGCGTCGCGGGTCGCCGAGGTCGCGCAGAAGCGGATCCGGTCGACCCCGTGGCGCGCGACGAGGGCGGCGTACTCCTCGACCGCGGCGAAGGTGCGCTCCAGCGCCTCCTCGGCCAGCCGGCCGGTCCGGTCGACGTCCTGGCCGAGCCGCACGATGCGCATCTCGCGCTCGAGGTCGGCACCGTCCTCGTCGAGGACGAGCAGCTTGATGGTGTTGGTGCCGCAGTCGATCGCCGCTACACGCACGGGCTGTCCACGCACGGGCCGGATCTCCACCACTCGCCGAGCTCGTCGAGCACCTCGTCACCGAGCGGGTTGACGCCGCGGCCCATCGCCAGCGACTGGCCGGCCAGGACGTGCAGGCACTTCACGCGGTCGGGCATGCCGCCCGCGGAGATGCCCTCGATCTCGGGGACGTCGAGGCCGTGCTCGGCCGCGATCTCCGCGCGGGCCGCGAGGTACCGCTCGTGGGCGGCGGCGTAGGCGGCGGCGAGCTCGGGGTCCTCGGCCAACCGCTCCTGCATCCGCTTCATGACCCCCGACCCCTCGAGCGTGCCGATCCGCGAGGCGGCGCGCGGGCAGGTGAGGTAGTAGGTCGTGGGGAACGGCGTGCCGTTGGGCAGCCGCGGCTGGGTGGCCACCACGTCGGGGTTGCCGCAGGGGCAGCGGTGCCCGACGCCGTGGACGCCCCGGGACTCCCGGCCCAGCTGCGCCTCGACGGCGGCGGCATCGGCCGGGGTGAAGGGCTCGGTCATTCAGGTGCTCCGTCGGTGCCGGGGTCGATCTCGGTCAGGGGCGGGGTGCCGTCGTCGGCGGGCGGACGCCCGGCCAGCACGACCGACGCCCAGGCGTCCTCCCAGAAGGCCGGCTCCTCCTGGTCGCCCACCTCGTCGGGGTCGGCGAGCTCGGAGCCGGCCTCCAGCGGCTCGCCGTCCTCGTCGAGCACGACGTAGGAGGTCTCGCCCGGCATGACGTAGCCGAGCTCGCGCGCCTCCTGCTGCACGTACGCAGGGTCCTGCCAGCGCCGCATCTCCCGCTCGAGGTCGGCGATCGCGCTCTCGCGCTGCTCGATCTCGGCCCGCAGGGCATCGAGCTCGCTGCGCTGCTGGAGGTAGGCCCGCGCCGAGGAGGCGTAGGAGACCAGCAGCACCGCGAGGACCGCCACCAGGATCGTGGCGCGGCTGGTCAGCCGGGGGCGACGCCGCGGGGTCGGCGCGCTGGCCACGGGACGCGCGGGGCGCCCCGGGGCCGGGCGCGAAGGACGGCCCGGGCCGGTGCGGCCCCGCGGCCCCGAGGCGCGCGAGGACGATCGGTTCGAGGCCATGCTCCTAGCGTGACTCAGGAGGTGTAGCGCGGGAACGCCGACACACCGGCGTACCGCGCCGCATCGCCGAGCTCGTCCTCGATGCGCAGCAGCTGGTTGTACTTCGCGACGCGCTCGGAACGGGCCGGGGCACCGGTCTTGATCTGGCCGCAGTTGGTGGCGACGGCCAGGTCGGCGATGGTGGTGTCCTCGGTCTCGCCGGAGCGGTGGCTCATCATGCAGCGGTAGCCGTTGCGGTGCGCGAGGTCGACGGAGTCGAGCGTCTCGGTGAGCGAGCCGATCTGGTTGACCTTCACCAGCAGGGCGTTGGCCTGGCCGCCGGTGATGCCGCGCTGCAGGCGCTCGACGTTGGTGACGAACAGGTCGTCGCCCACCAGCTGGGTGCGCGAGCCGAGCTGCTCGGTGATGGTGCGCCAGCCGTCCCAGTCGTCCTCGTCGAGCGGGTCCTCGATCGAGACGATCGGGTAGGCGTCCACGAGGCCGGCGTAGTAGGCGGTCATCTCCGCGGCGGTCTTCTGCTGGCCCTCGAAGGTGTAGGAGCCATCGGTGCAGAACTCGGTGGCCGCGACGTCGAGCGCGAGCACGACGTCCTTGCCCAGCTCGTAGCCGGCCTTGTCGATCGCCTCCGCGATCAGGTCGAGCGCGGCGCGGTTGGACTCCAGGTCGGGGGCGAAACCGCCCTCGTCACCGACACCGGTGGCCAGGCCGCGGGACTTCAGCACCGACTTCAGCGCGTGGTAGACCTCCGCACCCGAGCGCAGCGCCTCGCGGAAGGAAGGCGCACCGATCGGGGCGATCATGAACTCCTGGATGTCGACGTTGGTGTCCGCGTGCGCACCGCCGTTGAGGATGTTCATCATCGGCACCGGCAGCACGTGGGCGTTGGGGCCGCCGACGTAGCGGTAGAGCGGCAGGCCGGCGGAGTCCGCGGCCGCGCGGGCCACGGCCAGCGAGACGCCGAGGATGGCGTTGGCGCCGATCTCGGCCTTGTTGGGGGTGCCGTCGGCGTCGAGCATCGCCTGGTCGACCAGGCGCTGGTCGTCGGCGTCGAGGCCCTCCACGGCCGGGCCGAGCCTCTGGATCACCGCGTCGACGGCCTTGCCGACGCCCTTGCCGACGTAGCGGTCGCCGCCGTCACGCAGCTCCACGGCCTCGAAGGCGCCGGTCGAGGCGCCCGAGGGCACCGCGGCCCGGGCGAAGGTGCCGTCGTCGAGGACGACCTCGACCTCGACGGTGGGGTTGCCGCGGGAGTCGAGGATCTCGCGGGCGCCGACTGCTTCGATGGATGCCACGGTGCTTCTCCTGGGATGTCCGGGTGGGATGCCGGTCGTGATGGCCGGTGGGGGCGGGCGCGTACGTCGGCCCGACGACGGTCCACGAGCCTATTGCCTCCGCCGCCGGCGTGCCGACCCACCCGTCGGTTCGTCCGCCCGTCACCTGACCGGCCACCCACCCGGTCACCCACCCGTCTGTTCACCGGCTGCTCCCCGGACCGACACGACCCCGTCGCCACGCGTGGGTTGGGTTCCGGGGGCGGTGCAGCCCCTCGGCCCCTCGGAGCCGGCTGGGACCGGCCCGCCTCCCCCACCCACCACGAAAGGCAGCGGCATGTCCTTGCAGCACACCACCGGGGTCCCTCGCGGACCGCGGCTCCGAGGCGGGCTCGCGCTCACCGCGGTCGGCGCCCTGGCCCTCTCCGGCCTGGCGCTGGGCACGGTGACCAGCACCGCCCAGACCAGCGGCCAGACCAGCAGCAGGACCGGCACCCTCGCGGAGCCCGCGGACACCGCGGTCGAGCGGTTCGGCCGGCTGGCGACGTACCCGGTCCACCTCAACGTCCCCGAGGGCGTGGACCCCCTCGACGAGACCGTTGCGGAGATCTCCGCAGTCAGCGAGGACGGCGAGACGGTGGTCTACACCGACGCCGCGGGCAAGCGGATCGGCTTCCTCGACATCAGCGACCCCTCCGCCCCCGAGGGCCTGGGCACGCTGGACCTCAGCGAGCTCGGTGACGCCGAGGACGAGCCGACCTCGGTCGCCGTCGTCGGCGACCACGTGCTCGTGGTCGTCAACACCTCCCCGAGCTACACCGAGCCCTCGGGCCGCGTCGACGTCGTCGACCTCGGGACCCGCGAGCTCGTCGCCTCCCACGACCTCGGCGGCCAGCCGGACTCGATCGCGGTGAGCCCCTCGGGCGAGTACGCCGCGATCGCGATGGAGAACGAGCGCGACGAGGACGCCCTGCCCGATGGTGCCGGCGACCACGCGGACGAGGGCGACCTGCCGCAGGCCCCCGCCGGCTTCGTGCAGGTGCTCGAGCTCGACGGCGCCCCCGCCACCTGGACCCCTGACCCGCTGCTGCTGCCGGTCGAGGACCTGGCGGGCATGGACACCCCCGAGGACCCCGAGCCGGAGTACGTCGACATCAACGCCGACGACGAGCTCGTTGTGAGCCTGCAGGAGAACAACGGCCTGGTCGTCGTCGACCTGCCCACCCGCGAGATCACCAGCGCCTTCAGCGCCGGCAACGTCGTGCTCGAGGGCGTGGACACCACCGACGACGGCGTCTTCAACGCCACCGACACCATCGACGTCCCGCGCGAGCCCGACGCCGTGCACTGGGTCGGCGACGGTCTGGTCGCCACCGCCAACGAGGGCGACTGGAAGGGCGGCAGCCGCGGCTGGACGGTCTTCGAGGCCGCGACCGGCGAGGTCGTCTGGGACGCCGGCACCTCCGTCGAGGACCTGGTGCTCTCCGTCGGCAGCTTCAACGACGGCCGCGCCGACAACAAGGGCGCCGAGCCCGAGGGCCTGACCTACGCCGCGTACGACGGCGTCCCCTACGCCTTCGTCGGATCCGAGCGCAGCAACCTGGTCGCGGTCTACGACATGACCGACCCGACCGAGCCCGCGCTCACCCAGGTGCTGCCCACCACCAACGGCCCCGAGGGGCTGCTGCCCATCCCCTCGCGCGACCTGCTGGTCGTCTCCAGCGAGGTCGACGAGTCCGACGTGGGCGTGCGTGCCAGCGTCGCGCTCTTCGAGCTCGGCACCGACGGGGTCGTCTGGCCCGACATCGTCTCGGTCCCCGCACCCGGCGAGGACCGGCCGATCGGCTGGGGCGCGCTCGGCGCGTTGTCCGGTGACCAGCACGACCCGAAGGGCCTGTGGAGCGCCAGCGACTCGGCGTACTCCCCCGCCCGGATCTACCACCTCGACGTCTCCGCGGTCCCGGCCGTGCTGGACGACGTCATCGAGGTGACCGACGGCGGCGAGCCCGTCGACCTCGACATCGAGGGCATCGCCGAGCGCACGCAGGGCGGATTCTGGCTGGCCTCCGAGGGCGCGACCGGCCCGGAGAACGCGCTGGTCCGCACCGACGCCGACGGTGTCGTCGTCGAGACCGTCACCCTGCCCCCCGAGGTCGCCGCCGGCCTCGGCAAGTGGGGCCTCGAGGGGGTGGCCGTGCGCGGCTCCGGCGCCTCGGAGACGGTGTACGTCGCCCTGCAGCGCCCGCTGACCGGCGAGGACAGCGCCCGGATCGGTCGCTACGACGTGGCCGCTGCCGCGTGGACCTGGTTCGCCTACCCGATGGAGACCACCAGCACCGAGGGCGACTGGATCGGCCTGTCGGAGATCACCGTCATCGACCAGGACACCGTGGCCGTCATCGAGCGCGACAAGCTGATGGGCCCGGCCGCCGCGGTGAAGCGGATCTACACCGTCGACCTGCCCGCCGGCAGCACCGACGAGGTCACCCCGGTGACCAAGACGCTCGCCGTCGACCTGCTCCCGGCGATGACCGGGCGCAACGGCTGGACCCAGGAGAAGCTCGAGGGCCTCGCGGTCGCCACCAGGGGGAGCGTGTACACCGTCACCGACAACGACGGGGTCGACGACGCCTCCGGCGAGACCCAGCTCTTCGACCTCGGGCGGCTCTCCTCGGTGTTCGCCGAGGACGTCGCCACGAGCACGAAGCTCAAGGTCGAGGGCAGGAGCCGACGGGCGGGTCAGGCGTTCCGCGTGGTCGTCGTCGTGAAGCCCGCGCCGCAGGGCGGTCGGGTGGTCGTCGAGGTGGACGGTCAGAAGGTGGACGGTCAGAAGGTCGCCTCGACGCGCGTGGACGGCCGCACCACGCCGCTGCGGGTGCGCATCAAGGGCACCGGCAGGCACACCCTGGCCGCGACCTACACCGGCAACGGCCTCGCGGCCGGGTCGACCTCGAAGACCGTGACGGTCAAGGTCAAGAAGGCGAAGGACCAGAAGAAGAGGTGAGCCGGCGGCGGACGGCGTCGCGGAGCTCCTGCTCCGGGTCGACGCCGTCCGCCCTCGCCTCCACCACGAGCGCCAGCAGGCGCTCGCCCAACGCGTCGGCGTCCGGCTCGACGTGCACCGGCCGGCCGGCTCGCGCCAGCCGGTCGACCAGCTTGTCGGCGTACAACAGGGCGGGCAGCGTCGAAGGGATTCCGTCGGCGGGATCGGTCCGCTCGGACTTCTCCCGGGCCTTGATCGCCTCCCACGCCTCGTTGACCGCGGCCGCGTCCCGGGGCTCCTCGTCGGCCACCCCGGTCGCGGCGCCGGCCTCGGCACCGGTCTCGGCCCCGAACACGTGCGGGTTGCGGCGCACCATCTTCTCGGTGATGCCCCGGGCGACGTCGTCGATGTCGAAGGCGTCGCGCTCGGCGGCGACGGCGGCGTGGAAGTAGACCTGCAGCAGCAGGTCGCCGAGCTCCTCGCGCAGGTGGTTGGGTTCCGGCTCGGGGTCGCCCGACTCGACCGCCTCGACGGTCTCGTAGGCCTCCTCGAGGAGGTAGCGCAGCAACGAGCGGTGCGTCTGCTCGCGCTTCCACGGGCACTCGGCCCGCAGCCGCGCCATCACCCCGCGCAGCTCCAGGAGCGGCTCCTGCGCGGTCACGGGCTCAGCCCTGGTTGGGGTTGCCCGGGTTCTCGAGCGGGATCGGCATGGTTGGCTCGGGCTCGGTCTCGACGACCTCGGGGGCGCAGCCCTGGCTGCTGGGCAGGTCGGCCACCAACGCGGTGATCTCGGCCTGGGCCCCGACGTCGCCCTGCTGCGCGCGGGCGCGCAGCTCGTCGACCTCGGCGCGCAGCGAGGAGGCCTCGGAGACGGCCACCGAGAGGTCGGAGGTGGTGGAGACCGACGCCGAGGTCGCGAAGTCGACCTGGTCGAAGCGCGGGTTCACGTCGAGGTCGTGCTCGGCCTGCCACTGCTCCAGGTAGGCCTGGTACGCCGGCCCCGGCTGCACCAGCTCCTCCTCGCTCAGCGTGGGGTCGACGATCTCGGAGACGACCGAGGTCAGGAAGCTGCTGGCGGCGAAGACCGTGACGGCGTCGTTCTGCTCGTCGCCGGGCAGCCCGAAGCTGATGCGCGCCTGCTTCTCGGCCTCGCGGCGCAGCTCGTCGACGGGCAGGCCGTTCTCGGCGCCGATCGCCTCGGCGACCTCGGTGACGACCAGCTGCTGCACGACGATGCCGCGCAGCTCGGCGCCGGTGAAGCCGCCGGCCAGGAGCTCCTGCGAGCCCTGGAGCACCTCGCAGGTGGCCTCGGTCGCGTCGTCGACGTCGGAGAGCGAGATCTCCTCCCCCTCGACCACCGCGGCCGTGCCGGGACGCACCTCGGCGTCGGCGATCCCGCACCCGCTCAGGGCGCCGGTGGCGAGCACCGCGACCGTGGCGAGACCGAGGAGAGGACGGGAGAGACGCACGGGGACTCCTAGCGGGGCGTGTGTGACCTGCATCGCCCATTGAACCAGCCGCTTCCCCGACCTCTCGCACCGCCCGCCGAACCGGCGCAACCTTCCGGAAGGACACGCCGGCTCGACCCACCATCCCCGCCGAACCGGCTCGACCTTCCGGAAGGACGCGCCGGCTCGGCGCGAAGGACCGTCAGGAGGCGGCGGGCGGGTCGATCACCTGGTCGATGACGCCCTTGGCCCACTCCAGCAGCGCGATGCCGTCCAGCGGCTTGCCGCCGATCACGGCCGTCTGCGGACGCGGGACCAGGATGGTGTCGGTCTGCGGCTTGACCAGCGACTTGGGGTACATCCGCTGCAGGCGCACGACCCGGGAGTCGGGCAGCGAGACCGGCGCGAAGCGGACGTTCTTGCCCGCGATCGTGACCTCGCCGATGCCGGCGGCCCGCGCCCGCGCTCGGAACCGCGCCACGAGCAGCAGCGACACCACGACGATCGGCAGGTCGCCGTACCGGTCCTTCAGCTCCTCCTCGATGGCGTCGACGTCCTCGTCGGAGCGCACCTCGGCCAGCCGCTTGTAGATCTCCAGGCGCAGCCGCTCGGAGCCGATGTAGTCGTGCGGCAGGTGCGCGTCGACCGGCAGCTCGATGCGGACCTCGGAGAGCTCCTCGGCACCGTCGCCCTTGAATTCCGCGACCGCCTCGCCGACCAGGCGGACGTAGAGGTCGAAGCCGACGTCGGCGATGTGCCCGGACTGCTCCCCGCCCAGCAGGTTGCCGGCACCGCGGATCTCGAGGTCCTTCATCGCGATCGCCATGCCGCCGCCGAGGTCGGAGTGCTGGGCCAGGGTGGCGAGCCGCTCGTGGGCGGTCTCGGTGAGGGGCTTCTCGCCCGGGTAGAGGAAGTAGGCGTACGCGCGCTCGCGCGAGCGCCCCACACGACCTCGCAGCTGGTGCAGCTGGGAGAGGCCGAGGGTGTCGGCGCGCTCGATGATCATCGTGTTGGCGTTGGACACGTCGAGACCGGACTCCACCAGCGTCGTGCACACGAGCACGTCGAAGCGCTTCTCCCAGAAGTCGACCATGACCTGCTCGAGCTGCTTCTCGTTCATCTGCCCGTGCGCGGTGGCGACCCGGGCCTCGGGCACCAGCTCGCGGATGCGTGCGGCCGCCTTCTCGATCGACTGCACCCGGTTGTGGATGTAGAAGACCTGGCCCTCGCGCAGCAGCTCGCGGCGTACGGCGGCGACGACCTGTCGGTCCTCGTAGGCGCCGACGTAGGTGAGCACCGGGTGCCGCTCCTCGGGCGGCGTGGTGATCGTCGACATCTCCCGGATGCCGGTGATCGCCATCTCCAGGGTGCGCGGGATCGGCGTGGCCGACATCGACAGCACGTCGACGGCGGTGCGCATCCGCTTGAGCTGCTCCTTGTGCTCGACGCCGAAGCGCTGCTCCTCGTCGACGATGATCAGCCCGAGGTCCTTGAAGCGGATGTCGGGGTTGAGCAGCCGGTGGGTGCCGACGACGATGTCGACGCTGCCCTCGGCCATGCCCCGCATGACCTCGGCCGCCTCCTTGTCGGTCTGGAAGCGGCTGAGCCCCTTGAGCACCACGGGGAAGCCGGTCATCCGCTCGGCGAAGGTCGAGAGGTGCTGGGTGACCAGCAGCGTCGTCGGCACCAGCACCGCGACCTGCTTGCCGTCCTGGACGGCCTTGAACGCCGCCCGCACCGCGATCTCGGTCTTGCCGTAGCCGACGTCGCCGCAGACCAGGCGGTCCATCGGGACCACCTGGCGCATGTCGGACTTCACCTCGTCGACCGTGGAGAGCTGGTCGGGCGTCTCCTGGAACGGGAAGGCGTCCTCCAGCTCGCGCTGCCACGGGGTGTCGGGCCCGAAGGCGTGGCCCTTGGTGGCCTGACGGGCCGCGTAGAGCTTGATCAGCTCCGCCGCGATCTCGCGCACCGCCTTGCGGGCGCGGCTCTTGCGCTTGGCCCAGTCGCCGCCGCCGAGCCGGTCCAGGCTCGGCTGCTCGCCGCCGACGTAGCGGGTGACCTGGTCCAGCGCGTCGGCCGGCACGTAGAGGCGGTCCGGCGGGGCGCCGCGCTTGGACGCGCCGTACTCCAGGACGAGGTACTCCCGGGTGGCGCCACCGACGACCCGCTGCTTCATCTCGATGAATCGCCCCACGCCGTGCTGCTCGTGGACGACGTAGTCGCCGGGCTTGAGCTCCAGCGGGTCGATCTGGCGCTTGCGGCGGGCCGGCATCTTGCGCATGTCGCGCGTGGAGGACTTCTGGCCGCTGATGTCCTCACCGGTCAGCAGCACCAACTTGTTGGTCTCGTCGACGAAGCCCTGGGTCAGCGCACCGCAGGTGACGGTGACGACGCCGACCTGCCACAGGCCCTCCCCGCCGTCCGGCTCGACGAGCCGGGCGGGGACCTCGGCCTCCGACAACGCCTCGACCATCCGCTGTGCCGGGCCGTGTCCGGGGTGGACGACCACCACGCGGTAGCCGTCGGAGCGCCACGAGTCGAGGTCCTTCATCGCCCGCGCGACGTCGCCGCGGTAGGCGTCGACCGGCCCCGCGGCCAGCGCGCGCGTCGCGACGGCGCCCACGGTGACGTCCACGTCGACGTGGACGACCTGGCCGGTCTCGTCGCGCACGACCTGCTCGCTGTCACCAGCGGCGCCGGGGTCGAGCCCGAACGGGCTGACGGTCCACCACGGCCGACCCTTGTCGAGGCTGTGCTCGCGCACGTCCGCGAGGGTCCGGTACGACGCCGCGCCGAGGTCGATGGGGGCGGACCCGCCGCTCGCGGCAGCCGCCCAGGAGGCACCGAGGAACTCCTCGCTGGTGGCCACCAGGTCGTGCGCCCTCGCGCGCACCCGCTCGGGATCGAGCACGAGCACGTGGGTGTCGGCCGGCATCAGGTCGACGAGCAGCTCCATCTCGTCGACGAGGACCGGGGCGAGGGACTCCATGCCCTCGACCGCGATGCCCTGGCTGATCTTGTCGGTCAGCTCCAGCAGCTGGGGATGGCTGGCCCCGAGCTCGGCGGCACGGCGGCGTACGTCCTCGGTGAGGAGCAGCTCGCGGCACGGCGGGGCCCACAGGCGCTCGACCGGCTCGAGGGTGCGCTGGTCGGCGACCGAGAAGGCGCGGATCTCCTCCACGTCGTCGCCCCACAGCTCCACGCGCAGCGGGTGCTCCTCGGTGGGCGGGAAGACGTCGACGATGCCGCCGCGCACGGCGAACTCACCGCGCTTCTCGACCAGGTCGACGCGGGTGTAGGCGGCGTCGGAGAGGCGACGCGTGAGGTCGTCGAGCGGCGCGGTGTCGCCGGCGCTCAGCTCGACCGGCTCCAGGTCGCCCAGGCCCTTGACCTGCGGCTGGAGCACGGAGCGGACCGGCGCGACGACGACGTCGATCGGACCGTTGACGCTCCCGCTGGTCGAGCTCGTCGAGACCCCCGGGTGCAGCAGCCGCCGCAGCACCGCGAGCCGGCGACCGACGGTGTCGCTGCGGGGGCTGAGCCGCTCGTGGGGCAGCGTCTCCCAGCTGGGGTAGTAGGCCACCCGGTCGGGGTCCATCAGGTCGCCGAGGTGGGCGACGAGGTCCTCGGCTTCGCGGGCCGTGGCGGTCACCGCGAGCACCGTGCGCCCGGCGCGCACCAGGCCGGCGGTGACGAAGGGCCGCAGCGCCTCGGGGCCGGTGAGGTCCAGGGCTCGCACCCGGCCCTCCCGGGCGTCCTCGAGGGCGGCGGCGAGGGTCGGGTCGTCGAGGACGGGGCCCAGCAGGTCGGTGGGCGGATCGGCGGGGTGGTGGCTGGTCATCTCACTCCTGGGGCACAGCACGAGAGCCCCCTGTCGTGGGACGACGGGGGGTGCGGGCCCGATCCTACGGTCGGTCCCCGAATGCGGCCTCACGCAGGCGGGCGAGGGCGGGGTCGGACTCGGCCGAGGCCCGGCCGTCGGCCACGATCGCGTCGAGCCGGTCGCGGCGGGCCCGCAGGTGGTCGACGTACGCCTCCCACTCCCGCACGTGGGTGCGGTGCACGGCACGCACCTGCACGTCCTCGCAGACCGCCAGTGCGGCGTCGATGGGAGGGCGGGCCCGCCACGGCGGCGAGGACCAGCGCCCGGCGGCCCACCTCCAGACCGTGCGTCAGCCCAGGCCGCGGAAGGACAGCGCGTGCCAGCGCGGCCCGACCGGCGTGATCTCGACGCGCCGCGGGTCGAACGCGGCACCGGGGTCGGCACCGTCGACGTCGCGCACGATGCGGATCTCCAGCCGCGACTCCGAGAGCCCCTCGGCGAGGTCCTCGCCCCACTCCACGACGGTGACCGCGTCCTCCAGGGAGGTGTCGAGGTCGAGGTCGTCGAGCTCCTCCAGGCCGTCCAGGCGGTAGGCGTCGACGTGGACGAGCTCGGGCCCGCCCACCCGCGAGGGGTGCACGCGCGCGATCACGAACGTCGGCGAGGTGACGTGGCCGCGGACGCCGAGACCAGCGCCGAGGCCCTGGGTGAAGGTCGTCTTGCCGGCGCCGAGGTCGCCGGTCAGCACGATCAGGTCGCCCTTGGTGAGCTGGCCGGCCAGGGAGCGGCCGATCCCGCGCATCGCGTCGGCGGTCGGCGCCTGGAAGACCGCGGTGCGCAGCGGCCGGCGCATCTCCACCAGCGGGGAGTCGCGCAGGATCTCGCGGAAGCCCTGGCGGTCCCAGAAGCGGATCGTCTTGGGCAGCTCCTCGCGGGCCACCACGGTGAGGTCGTCGGTGCCGGTGCCGGACTCGAGCACCGCGTCGACGGCCGCGTCGATGAGCGCGCCGGCGATCCCGTGGCCCTGGTGGCCCGGGACCACCCCGAAGCGGCGCAGGTAGGTGGTGGAGCCGATGGGGTCGAGGATCAGCGTCCCCACCGGCTCACCGTCCAGCTCGGCGAGCAGCCCCCCGCCGGCCGCGAGCTTCTCGGCGATGGTCTCCTCGGTCTCCAGCAGCGCGTCCGGCTTGGGGTCCATGGCCGGCCGGGCACCGAACGCGGCCTGCACTACGTGCAGCACGTCGGCGGCGGCCTCCGGCCCCACGCGGCGTACGGCGACCTTCGACTCGGGTCGGGTGTCGGTCACCGGCGTCCCACCCGCTCGGTCGACGCGGCCAGCAGCTGGTCGAGCGCGGCGTTGACTTGCTCGTGCCGCTCCATGATCACCATGTGGCCGGCTCCCTCGGCCTCCACGAGCACGGAGCCCTCGATGCGGCTGTGCAGCTTGCGGCTGTGCCCGATCGACGTCAGCCGGTCGGCCGTGCCGCACACGATCGTGGTGGGCACCCGACCCAGCGCCTCGACGGCGTGGAACTTGTCGAGGCCGTGCAGGCTGGGGAAGAACTCTGCCAGCACCTCGAACGGTGTGCGGCTGAGCATCGAGTCGACGAACCGGACGTAGGAGGCGGGCACCTCGTCCCCGAAGGCGAAGACGTCGGTGAACACCTCGGCGACCGTCGCGCCGAGCCGGCGCAGGACGTCGACCCCGCGGTGCCCACGACGCATCCCGCGGATCGCGCGGGCGGTGAGGTCGCCGCCGAGCTTGGCCGGGCCGATCGGCAGCAGCATGCGCCCGATGTCGAGGCCGCCGGCGGTGGTCGAGAGCAGCCCGACGCCGACGATCCGGTCGCCGAAGAGCTCCGGCCGCTGCTCGGCCAGCGCGACGATGCTCATCCCGCCCATCGAGTGCCCGACGACCACGACGGGGGTGTCGGGGGCGAGCTCCTCGATGACCTGCTCGAGGTCGAGGCCGAGCTGGTCGATGGTGGCGTGGTGGTGGTCGGAGCGGCCGGAGCGGCCGTGGGAGCGCTGGTCGTAGAAGACCGTGCGGACCAGGCCGCGGTAGCCGGCGCGCTGGAAGTGCCAGCAGTCCAGGGTGAGGGCGTAGCCGTGCACGAAGACGACGGTCACCGCGGTCTCGGCATCGGGGTCCGAGGGCTCGTCGACCTCGCAGTGCAGGGGCACCCCGTCGGGGGTGACGACCATGTGCGGCGCCGAGCGCAGCGAGCCCAACGGGGTGGCGTCTCCGGCACCGCGGCGGGCGGCGATGCCGCGGCGACGGCGCGCGACCTCGACGCCGGCCCCGATCGCGAGCGCACCCGCGGCGGCACCGGCCCAGCGCCACACCGTGCTCCTGGTCCTGCTCACTGGTCCTCCTGGCCCACCCATCGGCGGCCGAAGCGCCCACCGATGCGGGTCACGATCTCGTAGCTGATGGTCCCGCAGGCCTCGGCCCACTCCTGGGCGGTCGGGTGCGGGGCGGCACCGAAGAGTACGACCTGGTCACCGACCGCGCCCTGACCGTCCGGCAGCTCGACGACGACCTGGTCCATGCAGACCCGGCCGCGCAGCGGGCAGTGCTTGCCCCCGACGTCGAGCACCGCCCGGTTGCCCGCGTGCCGCGGGACCCCGTCGCCGTAGCCCACGGGCACCAGCCCCAGCGTGGTCGGCCGGTCGGCGACCCAGGTGTGGCCGTAGGACACGCCCGCCCCCGTCGGCACCTGCTTGACCAGCGCCAGCGCGGCGCGGGCGGTCATCGCCGGCCGCAGCCCGAGGTCGGGGGTGTGGCCCGGCGCCGGGTCCAGGCCGTACGCCGCCAGCCCGACCCGCACGAGGTCGAACCGGCTCGCGGGGCTCAGGATCGCCGCCGCGGAGTTGGCCAGGTGGCGCACCTCGGGCTCCAGCCCGTGCTCGCCCGCGACGGCCAGTGCGTCCTCGAAGGCCTGCAGCTGGGCGGCGTTGGCCGGGTGGTCGGGCTCGTCGCTGCACGCGAAGTGCGACCAGACGCCGGTCACCCGCCAGGTGCCGGCCCGCTCCCCCGCGCGGGCCCGCTCGACCAACCCCGCCCAGTCCTCGGGCGGGCAGCCGTTCCGAGACAGGCCGGTGTCGATCTTGAGCTGGAGCCGCGCGGGCGTGCCTGAGCGTCGTACGGCCTCGGCGACGGCGTCGAGGTGCTCGATGCTGTGGGCGGTGACGTCGATGCCGGCCGCGACCGCGTCGGTCAGACGCTCCTCGCCCGGGACGAAGAGCCAGGTCAGGATGCGGCCGGTGTCACCGGCCTCGCGCAGCGCCAGCGCCTCCTCGAGCGCGGCGGCGCCGAGCCACTGCGCGCCCGCCGCACGGGCGGCCCGCGCGACCGGCAGCATCCCGTGGCCGTAGGCGTCGGCCTTCACCACCACCATGAGCGGGGTGCCGGTGTGGGCGGCGAGGGCGCGCACGTTGGCGCGGACCGCCGCCAGGTCGACGACGATCTCCGCGCGCACCACCGGGTCCGAGGACATCGCGCCCATCTTCCCATCCCACCCCGGTGGGCGAGGCCGCCGGTGGTCGAGGCGCCCTCCGGTGGTCGAGCGAGCTGCGGAGCGCTAGCGACGAGCGGGCGTCGAGACCACCGGAAGCCCGCGCACCACCTCGGCCACCCCGCCCGCGACCTGACCGGCCACGATCGGTCCGCCGTCGGCGACGAGCGTGGCGGCGGCACCGTGCAGCCAGGACCCGACGCTCGCGGCGTCCCAGGGGTCGAGCCCGGTGGCCAGCACCGCCCCCATCACCCCGCCGAGCACGTCACCGGCGCCGGCGGTGCCGAGCCAGGGGGTGCCGGTGGTGGTGACCCGGGTCCGGCCATCGGGGCGGGTGACCAGCGTGTGCCGGCCCTTCAGCGCGACCACGCACCCGAACCTCTCCGCCGCCACCTGGGCGTGGTGCAGCTGCCGTGCCTCGACCTCGCTGCGCTCCACGCCGAGCAGAGCGGCGAGCTCGCCCGCGTGCGGGGTGAGCACGAGGTCGTCGCGGGTCTCACCGTCGAGCACGGCCTCCAGGTGCTTCAGCGCGTCGGCATCGACCACGGTCGGGACGCCGTCGGCCAGCGCGGCCGCCAGCTCGTCCCCCGCAGCGTCGCCACCGCCGGAGCCGACCACCCAGGCCTGCACCCGCCCGGCGCCGACGACCTCGGGGTGCTGCTCGCGCACGCGGTCGGCCACGGCCGAGTCGCCGACGTAGCGCACCATCCCCGCCAGGCCGCAGGAGGCACCGGCGACGGAGAGCAGCCCGGCGCCCGGGTACGTCGCGCTGCCGGCCCGGACCCCGACGACCCCACGGGTGTACTTGTGGTCGTCCGGCCCGGGCACCTGCAGCAGCCGCGCGACGTCGGCCGGCTGCAGGCTCTCGACGGGCGCGTCAGGGAGACCCTCGGCGCCGTCGAGCCCGATGTCGACCAGCTGCACCGCGCCGCACGCCTGGGCGGCGGGGTCCACCAGGTGGCAGGGCTTGTGGGTGCCGAAGGTGACGGTCAGGTCGGCCCGAACGTGCGGCTCCGGGGTCTCACCGGAGTCCACGTCCACGCCGCTGGGCGTGTCCACCGCGACGACCGGCACGCCCTCGAGCAGGGCCAGCGAACTGCTGGCCGCGTCCTTCAGCCCGGGTCGACCGCCGATGCCCACGACCCCGTCGACCACCACGTCCGGCCGCTCGCGCAGTCGCCGGGGCTCGCCGATCCGGCCGCCGGCCGCCGCGAGCGCCGCCAGCCCGCCCTCGTGCGCCGACCGGCCGAGCAACCACGCCTCGACACCGGCTCCGCGCCGGGCGAGCAGGGCTCCGGCGTACAGGGCGTCGCCGCCGTTGTCCCCCGAGCCCACCAGCAACACCACCCGGCGGCCGTACGTGGACCCCAGCCAGTCCGCGACCGCCCCGGCCAGCCCGTGGGCCGCCCGCTGCATCAGCGTCCCCTCGGGGAGCCGCGCCATCAGCTCGGCCTCCGCCGCCCGCACCTGCTCGACCGTGTGCGCCCGCCTCATGCGTCGACCCTAGATGGGTCGTGCCCCTGAGCGGGCGCCATGGCGCCCGCTCAGGGGCACGACTCGGTCCTGTGGAGAGCGGTCAGCATGCCCAGCCGTTTGCAGGCAGGGTCCAGGCATGCGCACTCCCGACGAACCGTGGCGGACGCTCGCGGCCGCACAGCACGGCATGCTGTGCCGTCGCCAGCTCGCCGAGCTCGGCGTGGGCCGGAACCGCGTGCGCAACCAGATCGAGGCCGGTCGATGGGTAGCCGCCTCCCCCATGGTCGTGTCGACCACCACCGGCCCGCTCTCCCGCGACCAGCTCCGCTGGCTGGGCGTTCTCCACGCGGGGCCGCGTGCGTTGCTCGGCGATCTCTCGGCTGCCGAGGTCCACGGGCTCGAGCGCTGGCACCGCGACGAGATCACGGTGCTGGTGCCCCAGGACGTGGAGCTGGAAGGCGAGATCGAGGGCATCGACTTCAAGCGGACCCGGCGACCACTCCCGCTGATGACGTCACGCCTCTCCCTGCCGACCATGAAGCTGGAGCCCGCGATCCTGCACTTCGCCGCCTACCAGCACTCACCACGCACCGCCCAGGGTGTCGTCAGCGCGGCGGTCCAGCAGCGCTTGACCTCGGCTGCTGCGCTGCGCGAGTGGGTCCGTCTGATGCGGCCGCTCCGGTGGGCGCAGATGTTCCGCGACTGCCTCGACGAGATCGAGGGCGGGGCCACGTCGATGGCCGAGCTCGACATCCGGCGCCTGTGCAAGCGGCACCGGCTCGCGCGCCCTGCTCGGCAGGTGCGACGACGCGGCGCGGACGGGCGCACGAGATACACCGACTGCGAGTGGACCACGGCGAGCGGCCACGTCGTCGTCCTGGAGATCGACGGGGGCTTCCACATGGAGGTGGAGCACTGGGAGGAGGACATGGCTCGGGAGCGGAGCCTGGCCGGCCAGGACCGCATCCACCTGCGCTGCACCTCCCGGGAGCTGCGCGACGAGCCAGACCGGGTCGCCGCGGACCTGATCCGGCTGGGGGTGCCCCGGGCTGGGGTCGTGCCCCTCAGCGGGCGCTATGGCGCCCGCTGAGGGGCACGACTCACTCGCGGGCGGTCAGGACTCGAGGATCACCACGGCCGAGGCGACGCCGGCGTCGTGGGAGAGCGAGACGTGGACCGAGGTGGCGCCGGAGGCCTCCACCTGGGCCGCGACGGTGCCGCGCACCTCGAAGCGCGGGCGCCCGGTGGACTCCGAGACGATCTCGGCGTCGTGCCACGACATCCCCACCGGGGCGCCGAGGGCCTTGGCGAGCGCCTCCTTGGCGGCGAAGCGGGCGGCCAGCGACGCCAGCGGGCGCGTCGCCTCGTCGGGGGTGAACAGCCGCTCGCGCAGCCCGGGTGTGCGCTCCAGGGAGACCCCGAAGCGCTCGATGTCGCAGACGTCGATGCCGACGCCGATCACGGCCATGCCGTCCCCGCCGGCCCGCTACTCGACGGTGACGGACTTCGCGAGGTTCCGCGGCTGGTCGACGTCGTGACCCATGGCGGTGGCCAGCTCGCAGGCGAACAGCTGGAGGGGTACGACGGCGAGCAGGGGCTGCAGCAGCACCGGGACCTTCGGCAGCTCGATCACGGTGTCCGCGACCGAGGCGACCGAGCGGTCCCCCTCCTCCGCGAGGCAGATCGTCCGGGCCCCGCGGGCGCGGACCTCCTGGATGGCCGAGAGCATCTTCCCGTGCAGCTGGTCGCGGCCCTTGGGCGGCACGACGCACAGCACCGGCAGCCCCTGGTCGATCAGCGCGATCGGGCCGTGCTTGAGCTCGCCACCGGCGAAGCCCTCGGCGTGGATGTAGGCCAGCTCTTTGAGCTTCAGCGCCCCCTCGAGGGCGATCGGGTAGCCGGCGTGGCGGCCCAGGAACAGCACCGTGCGCTCACCGACGTGGCCGCGCGCGAGCTCGTAGACCTCCTCGGCGCGACCCAGCACGGTCTCCATGTGACCGGGGATCGCCTCCAGCTGGTGCACCACGTCGGCGATCTCGTCACCGAAGCGGGTGCCCTTGACCTGCGCGAGGTAGAGCGCGAGCAGGTAGCAGGCCACCAGCTGCGTCACGAACCCCTTGGTGGAGGCCACGCCGATCTCGGGGCCGGCGTGGGTGTAGATCACCGCGTCGGACTCGCGCGGGATGGTCGAGCCGTTGGTGTTGCAGATCGCCAGCACCTTGCTGCGCTGCAGCCGCGCGTGCCGGATCGCCTGCAGGGTGTCGGCGGTCTCCCCGGACTGGCTGATCGCGACGACCAGCGTGGAGTAGTCGAGGATCGGGTCGCGATAGCGGAACTCCGAGGACAGCTCGACCTCGACCGGGATGCGGCACCAGTGCTCGATGGCGTACTTGGCGACCATGCCGGCGTAGAACGAGGTGCCGGCCGCGATGATGATGATCTTGTCGATGTCGCGCAGCTCCTGGTCCGAGAGCCGCATCTCGTCCAGCTGCAGCTCACCGGTGCGCGTGCGACGCCCCAGCAGCGAGTCGGCCACCGCGTGCGGCTGCTCGAAGATCTCCTTGCGCATGAACCAGTCGTGGCCGTCCTTCTCGGCCGCCGACAGGTCCCAGTCCACGTGGTAGGCCTTCGCCTCCACCTCGCCACCCTCGAAGTCGGTCACCGACACCCCGTCACGGGTGATCGTGACGACCTGGTCCTGGCCCAGCTCCAGCGCCTCGCGGGTGTGCTCGATGAACGCCGCCACGTCGGAGCCGAGGAAGTTCTCCCCCTCGCCCACGCCGACCACCAGCGGGGAGTTGCGGCGTGCGGCCACGACCCGGTCGGGGTCCTCGGCGTCGACGGCGACCAGCGTGAACGCGCCCTCGAGCATCTGACAGACCCGCTGCATCGCGGTCGTGAGGTCCTCCCCCGAGGCGACCTGCAGCTCCAGCAGGTGCGCGGCGACCTCGGTGTCGGTCTCGGAGACCAGCTGGTGGTCGTCGTCCTCGAGCCGGGCCCGGAGGTCGTCGAAGTTCTCGATGATGCCGTTGTGGACCACCGCCACGCGGCGCTCGTGGCCCAGGTGCGGGTGGGCGTTGCGGTCGTTGGGGGCGCCGTGGGTCGCCCAGCGGGTGTGCCCGATGCCGATCGTGGTGCCCGGCAGCGGCTCCTCGGAGATCTCCTTCTCCAGGTTCGCCAGCTTGCCCGCGCGCTTGCGCCACTCGATGCGCCCCGCGTCGACGAGGGCGATTCCGGCGGAGTCGTAGCCGCGGTACTCCAGCCGCCGCAGCCCCTCCACCACGACGTCCTGCGCGGACCGATGCCCGACATACCCGACGATCCCGCACATGGCCCGGGAGTCTACGCAACCTGTGGGTCGGTCCCCGCACTCCCGGCGCGCCCTGCCAGACTGACCGCCATGTCCTCCCCCGGCCGGGGCCCCCAGCAGGGTCACGACGACAGCGGGCGGGAGCCGTCACCCTTCATCGAGCTCGACCGTGCGGCCTGGGCCGCGCTGGCCGCCGAGACCGAGAGCCCGCTCACGGCCGAGGAGGTACGCCGGCTCCGCGGGCTCGGCGACTCCCTCGACATCGAGGAGGTCCGCGAGGTCTACCTCCCCCTGTCCCGCCTGCTCTCGATGTACGTCGGCTCCGCGGGCCGGCTGCACCGCAAGCAGGAGGAGTTCCTGCAGCGACCGGTGCCGCCGCGCACACCGTTCGTGATCGGCCTGGCCGGCTCGGTGGCGGTCGGCAAGTCCACGACCGCGCGCGTGCTCCAGCAGATGCTGGCCCACTGGCCCGAGCACCCCAACGTCGCGCTGGTGACCACCGACGGGTTCCTCTACCCCAACGCCGAGCTCGAGCGCCGGGGCATCCTGCAGCGCAAGGGCTTCCCGGAGTCCTACGACCGCCGCGCGCTGCTGCGGTTCGTCGTGGACATCAAGTCCGGCAAGGACGAGATCGAGGCGCCGACGTACTCCCACCTCGTCTACGACGTCGTCCCCGACGAGAAGATCGTCATCAACCGCCCCGACGTCGTGATCATCGAGGGCCTCAACGTGCTCCAGCCCGCGCGGGTGCGCGAGGACGGCCGCACCGGCCTGGCGGTCAGCGACTTCTTCGACTTCTCCGTCTACGTCGACGCCGGCACCTCCCACATCCGCCAGTGGTACGTCGAGCGGTTCATGCGGCTGCGGGAGACGGCGTTCCGCGACCCGGGGTCCTACTTCGGCAAGTACGTCGACCTCGACCACGAGGCCGCGCTCGCCGAGGCGGCCCGCATCTGGGACACCATCAACGGCCCCAACCTCACCGACAACGTGCTCCCGACCCGCTCGCGGGCGACGCTCGTGCTGCGCAAGGACCGCGACCACTCGGTGCGCTACGTCCGGCTCCGCAAGCTCTGAGCCACCCGCAGCACCCGCTCATCTGAACCCCGTCGAGGCCAGGATGAGCTCGGCCCTCGCGTCGTCGATGGCCCCCGCGGCCCCGACGTCGCGCACCAGCACCACCGTGACCCCGCTGCGGGTGAGCAGGCTGGCGTGCACCCGCGGCGGCTGGCAGGGCGCGTCGAGGCGCACCTCCACCGCCAGGTCCGTACGACGCCCGACCGGCGCCCCCACGTCCGACCGGGTCGGCGCCGACCCGACCGCGGCCGCGAGCCCCCGCGACCACGCCCGGACCAGCTCATCGTGGTCGCCGCGCACCACGCCCACGAACCCGCGCGACGACCCCGGCACGTCGGGGCACGCCCCGGGAGCCAGCAGCGCCGCCCCCGCCACCGACGCCGCCACCGAGCCATCGACGTCGCGGTAGAGCAGCCGCTCCCCCGGCGGCAGCACCTCAGTCCCGGCCGGCAGCCGCACCAGCAGGCCGTGCCGCTCCAGCACCGGGCCCGCAGCCCCGGGACCGGCGGCCCGCGCCCGCCAGTCGCCCGCCAGCACCACGGCCGTGCACAGCACGAGACCGGCCGTCAGCGAGGCCAGCAGCCACACCGACGACCGCGCCGACCACCGCCACGATCCCGAGAGCACGGCACAGGTCTACGCCAGATCGCCGACAGCCGCGAGCGCCCCTCCACAGGCCCAGCGGAAGGAGGGCCGGAGGAGGGGCGCTACACCACGTCCCGCGCGAAGGTGGTCAGCCGCCCGGCGAACGTGAGGGCGGCGGCGTACCCGAGCAGGACGAGCGCCCCGGCCCACGCCGGCAGCAGGTCGACGTCGCCCATCTGGCTGACCAGGCTGGCCCCGACGACGGCGTCGGCAGCGGCGCCGGGCAGGTAGGCGGAGACGACCGAGAGCCCGTCGACCGCGCCGAGGGCGAGGCGGGCGATCGGCTCGACGAACTGGGTGAAGGCGAGGATCGCGACCACGGCGGCCACCTGGTGCGGCACGACCGCGCCGAAGCCGGTGCCGAGGACGGCCCACAGACCCGTCACGAGCACGCCCAGCAGCAGCGCCCGCACGACCTGCGGGTCGCCGAGGAACGCGCCGTCACCGACCGCCGACAGCACCGGCGCCCCCGCGGCCACCAGCCCGACCACGCCGGCGACGCCGTAGAGCAGGCCGATGCCCGCGGCCAGGACCAGCTTGGCGCCGAGCACGACCCCGCGCCGCGGCTCGGCCAGCAGGGTCTGGGTCAGCGTCTTGTGCCGGACCTCGGTGGTGACCAGCAGCGTGCCGACGACCAGCGGGAAGACGTAGCCGACGGCGTTGAGCACGCCGTAGACCGTCAGCGCCGCGTCGAGCCCGCCCAGCGGTGGCGCCTGCCCCTCGGGTGCAACGGTGAGCGAGAAGGCCATCGCCGCACCGACGAACGCGAGGTAGGCCGCCATGCCCAGGGCCAGCACCCACCACAGCGCCGTGCTGGTCAGCTTGCGCCACTCGGCGGCCAGCGCCGCGGTGAACCTGCTCATGCCGCCGCTCCCGTCAGTCGCAGGAAGACGTCCTCGAGGTCCGCGCCCCGGGTGGCGAGCTGGTGCAGCTCCAGCCCTGCGGCGTACGCCGCCGCGCCGACCTCGGCCGCGGGCACGTCGGGCACCTCGTGCCCGGCACCGGTCGGCGCGCAGGTCCAGCCCCGCTCCGCGCACAGCTCGGCCAACCGCTCCGGCGTCGGCGTCTCGACGTAGGTCCGCGCACCGGCCGTCGCCGCCAGCTCGGACAGCGACGAGGCGTGCACCAGGCTGCCCCGGGCGATGACGACCACGTCGTCGACGGTGTGCTGGACCTCCCCCAGCACGTGCGAGGAGACCAGCACGGTCCGCCCCTGCGCCGCCAGGTGCCGCAGGAACCCGCGCAGCCACACGATGCCCTCCGGGTCCAGGCCGTTGGCCGGCTCGTCGAGCACCAGCGCCGGCGGGTCGGCCAGGAGCGCGGTGGCCAGGCCGAGGTGCTGCCGCATGCCCAGGGAGTAGCCGCCGACCTTGCGGTCCGCGGCGGCGGTCAGCCCCACCTGCTCCAGCACCTCGCGGCAGCGCTCGCGCCCCACCCCCACCTGCGGTGCGTACGCCGCCAGGTGGGCCGCTCCGGTGCGGCCGGGGTGGAACCCGGTCGCCTCGAGCGCGGCGCCGACCAGCGCGCCGGGCACCGGGTGCTCGGCGTAGGCGTGCCCACCGACGAGCGCCCGCCCGTCGCTCGGGCGCACCAGGCCGAGCAGCATCCGCAGCGTGGTGGTCTTGCCCGAGCCGTTGGGACCCAGGAAGCCGGTCACGCGGCCGGGCTCGACCCGGAAGGACAGGTCGTCGACGGCGCGCACCGACCCGAAGGACTTGCCGAGGCCCACGACCTCGAGAGCGGGAGCTTCCACCCACCCGACCCTAGCCGCGCGGGAGCGGCGAGCTCACCCCGAGTCGTTCAGGCCAGGGACAGGCGGGCACGCACGACGTCGGCGAGCCGGTCGGCCACCGCCTGCGCGCGCTCCTGCGTGGGTGCCTCGACCATGACGCGGACCAGCGGCTCGGTGCCGGAGGCCCGCAGCAGCACGCGGCCCTCTCCGCCGAGCTCGGCCTCCTCCGCGGCGACCGCGGCGAGCAGCTCGGCGTCGTCGGTGCGGTCCTTGTCGACACCGGGCACGTTGACCAGCACCTGGGGCAGGCGGCGCACCCGGGAGGCCAGGTCGCGCAGCGAGCGGCCGCTGACCGACATCCACTGCATCACGTGCAGCGCGGTGAGCAGGCCGTCGCCGGTGGTGGCGTGCCGGCTGAGGATGACGTGGCCCGACTGCTCGCCGCCGAGGGAGAAGCCGCCGGCCCTCATCGCCTCGAGGACGTAGCGGTCTCCGACCGCCGTCTGCTCGATCCGCACACCCGCGGCCGTCATCGCCTGGTGCAGCCCGAGGTTGCTCATCACGGTGGCGACCAGGGTGTCCTGGGCCAGGCGGCCCTGCTCGCGCAGTGCGACGGCCAGCAGGCCGAGGATCTGGTCGCCGTCGACGACCTGGCCGGTGTGGTCGACGGCGAGGCAGCGGTCGGCGTCGCCGTCGACGGCGAAGCCGGCGTCGGCCCCGTGCTCGAGCACGGCCTGCCGCAGCGCGGTCAGGTCGGTCGAGCCGCAGCCGGAGTTGATGTTCAGCCCGTCGGGGCGGTCCCCGATCGGGATGACCCGCGCACCCGCGGCGGCCAGCGCCTTCGGGCCGGCCTCGTGCGCGGCACCGTGGGCGCAGTCGAGCACCACGGTGAGGCCGTCGAAGCGCACGTCGAGGGTGTCGACGAGGTGCGCGACGTAGTCGGGGATCGTCGAGGCGTACGGCGTCACGCGCCCCACGCCTGCACCGGTCGGCAGGGTCACCGGGGTGTCCATGGCCGCCTCGATGGCCTGCTCCACCGCGTCGTCGAGCTTGTGCCCCCCGCGGCCGAGCAGCTTGATGCCGTTGTCGGGCATCGGGTTGTGGCTCGCGGAGATCACCACGCCGAGGTCGGCTGCGAGGTGGTCGGTGAGGTAGGCGACGCCCGGGGTAGGCACCACGCGCAACCGCAGCACGTCGACGCCGGCCGAGGCCAGCCCCGCCACGACGGCGTGCTCGAGGAACTGCCCCGAGATGCGCGTGTCGCGGCCCACGACGGCCAGCGGACGCCGGCCGTCGACCTGGCCGACGAGCACGCGCGCGGCAGCCTCACCCAGACGCAGAGCGAGGTCCGCGGTCAGGTCGCCGTTGGCGAGACCGCGGACCCCGTCCGTGCCGAAGAGTCGTCCCATGTCAGATCGACCTTCCTGCGTTGTGTGACGGAGTGCCTGGCAAGGCGGAGGAGGGAAGGCGGCCCGGGTTTGGCCGTCGACTGACGACAACGCCGCCAGGTGCCCGTCACACGGCGCAGGTCAGCGCTTGCTGAACTGAGGTGCCTTACGCGCCTTCTTCAGACCGGCCTTCTTGCGCTCGATCACGCGGGCGTCGCGGGTCAGCAGACCGGCCTTCTTCAGGGCCGGGCGGTTGGCCTCGACGTCGACGGCGTTGAGGCAGCGGGCCACGCCGAGGCGCAGGGCGCCGGCCTGACCGGTGATGCCGCCGCCGTGGATGCGGGCGATGACGTCGAAGCGGCCCTCGAGCTGCAGCTCGGCGAAGGGCTCGTTGACGACCTGCTGGTGCAGCTTGTTCGGGAAGTAGGAGTCCAGGGTGCGACCGTTGACGGTCCACACGCCGGTGCCCGGGACGATCCGGACGCGGGCGACGGCCTCCTTGCGGCGGCCGGTGGCCGCGGCGGGGGCGATGGTGGCCGGGCGGGCCTCGGCGTCGGCCGAGGGCGCGGACTCGGAGCTGTAGGCGATGCCCTGCTCGTCGGTGGTGTAGGTCTCCTCGACCTCGGTGGTCTCGGTGGTGGCGGAGTCAGCCATGGTGGTCCTCAAATCCTCTGCGGTGGCGATTACTGGGAGATCTGGCTGATCTCGAAGGGCGTGGCCTGCTGGGCGGCGTGCGGGTGGCTCGGGCCCGAGTAGACCTTGAGCTTCTTCAGCATCTGGCGACCCAGCTTGTTCTTGGGGAGCATGCCCCAGACAGCCTTCTCGATGGCCTTGCGGGCGTCCTTGTCCAGCAGCTCGCCGTACGGCGTGGAGGACAGACCGCCCGGGTAGCCCGAGTGGCGGTAGGCCATCTTCTTGGTGGCCTTGGAGCCGGAGAGGGCGACCTTCTCGGCGTTCACGATGATCACGAAGTCGCCCATGTCCATGTGAGGAGCGAAGGTCGGCTTGTGCTTGCCCCGCAGGAGGTTGGCGGTGTGGGTCGCGAGGCGACCGAGCACGACGTCGGTCGCGTCGATCACGAGCCACTCGCGCTGGACGTCAGCGGGCTTGGGGCTGTAGGTGCGCACGGCAGTACTACCTGTTCGTTCGTCGGTCCCGACCGGAGGCCCCGGCCGGGGTGGTGCTGCTGCGACCGCTGACGAACACGGCCTGGTTCGCACCGACCCACCCGGCTCCTGGTGAGGAGGTCGGGTGCGGCTCACGTCCAGATCTGCACGCCGGCCCGGAGGGCCAGCACGCGGCAGAGGTCGCGACCGACAAGACTAGGGCCGCCGACGGCGTACGCCAAAACGGTGCGAGGGCCGCTCCGTGGGACACCGGATTCCCGCTCGCGGGGAGAGCGGACTAGAGTCGCAAGGCGTGACCGAATCTCTGACCGTCCGTGACAACCGCACCGGACAGGAGTACGACGTCCCGATCGCCGACGGCGCCATCAAGGCCGCGGACCTCGGGAAGATCAAGACCGGTGACGACGCGCCCGGACTGGCCGTCTACGACCCCGGCTTCGTCAACACCGCCTCCTGCCGCTCCTCCGTGACCTACATCGATGGTGACAAGGGCATCCTGGAGTACCGCGGGTACCCCATCGAGCAGCTCGCCGAGGGCTCGACGTTCCTCGAGGTCGCCTACCTCCTCATCCACGGCTCGCTCCCCTCGAAGGTGGAGTACGAGCAGTGGGTCCATGACATCACCTACCACACGTTCGTCCACGAGAACGTGAAGGGCTTCATGGAGGGCTTCCGCTACGACGCGCACCCGATGGGGATGCTGATGGCGTCGGTGGGGGCCCTCTCGACGTTCTACCCCGAGGCCGGGATGATCCAGGACGCCGACAACCGGCAGATGCAGATCATCCGCATGATCGCGAAGATGCCGACCCTGGGCGCCTGGTCGTTCCGCCACGCGCAGGGCAAGCCGTTCGTCTACCCCGACAACGACCTGTCCTACACCGCCAACTTCCTCTCGATGCTCTTCAAGATGAGCGAGAGCAAGTACGAGGCCGACGAGCGCCTCGTGCGAGCGCTGGACACCCTGTTCATCCTGCACGCCGACCACGAGCAGAACTGCTCGACCAACGCGGTCCGCTCGGTCGGCTCCTCGCAGGTCGACCCCTACTCCGCGGTCGCCGCCGGCATCGGCGCGCTCTACGGCCCGCTGCACGGCGGTGCCAACGAGGCCGTGCTGCGGATGCTGCGCCGCATCGGGTCGAAGGAGAACATCCCCGACTTCATCAAGGGCGTGAAGGACGGCAACGAGCGCCTGATGGGCTTCGGCCACCGGGTCTACAAGAACTACGACCCGCGCGCGAAGATCATCAAGAAGGCCTGCGACGACGTCTTCGAGGTCACCGGGGTCAACCCGCTGCTCGAGATCGCCCTGGAGCTGGAGAAGATCGCGCTCGAGGACGAGTACTTCGTCAAGCGCAAGCTCTACCCCAACGTGGACTTCTACTCCGGCCTGATCTACGAGGCCTTCCAGTTCCCGCCGGAGATGTTCACGGTCCTCTTCGCCATCGGCCGCACCCCCGGCTGGCTGGCGCAGTGGCTGGAGCTGACCCAGGACAAGGAGCAGAGGATCGCCCGTCCCAAGCAGCTCTACATGGGCGACCGCGGTCTCGACTTCACCCCGCGCGAGCAGCGGTGGGCATGAGCCACCCCGCTCCACACGGCACGACCCCGGACGCCGCGTCCGGGGTCGTCCCGTCTCCGGGCCCTGACGAGCCTCGCGTGCGCGGGGTGATCTGGGACCTCGGGAACGTCATCGTCGACTGGGATCCCTTCCACGCCATCGCCGCGGGCGTCGGCGAGGCCGAGGCGCGACGCTTCCTCGACGCCGACGACGTCGACTTCATGGCCTACAACCACGGCCCCGACTCCGGTGACTCCTGGGACGACGCGGAGGCGGCACTGGAGCTGAGCCACCCGCACTGGCTGCCGCACGCGCGCGCCTACCGGCGCCACTTCGAGCACTCACTGCTCGGGCCCGTCCCCGGCACCAGCGAGATCATCCGCGAGCTGCACGCCGCGGGCATCGGGCAGTGGGGCCTGACGAACTTGTCCGACGAGCTCTACCACCCCCACGCCCCGCGGCTGTTCCCCGTGCTGGGCCTGCTCGGCACGGTCGTCGTGTCCGGCACCGAGGGCGTGGCCAAGCCCGAAGCGGCCGCCTACGAGCTGGCCGTGGAGCGGGCCGGCCTGCCGGCGTACGACCTGGTCTTCGTCGACGACCGGGCCTCCAACGTCGAGGCGGCGATCGCCTGCGGCCTGCACGGCCTGGTCTTCACCGGGGCCGACCGGCTGCGCACCGACCTGCGCGCCCTGGGCCTGCCCGTCTGAGCAACGCGTTCGTCACCCGTCACAGGTGGTCCGGGACCACCAGCGCGTCCGGGTCCTGCCGCGGGGGTACGCCGGCGAGGGCCGCCTGCACCAGCGCGACGCGGGCCCGCAGCAGCACGGCCCTGCGCAGCCGCCCACCGCCGTCGGCGGACATCCGCTCGGTGACCGCCGCGGTGACCTGCTCGTCGGTGAACGTGGGGCGGGTGCCGGCGGCCACCTCGACGTCGGGCAGCGCGACGAGGACCGGGAGGACCTGGTCGCCGAGGGAGTCCAGCAGCTGGTAGCGCTGGTAGCGGGTCATCTGCGACCACACGACGTCGACGTCGCGGCGGCGGTTGGCCCGGCGCAACGCGAGGACGGACTTGGCCGCCGCCTCCATGGCCCGGGTCATCTCGTGCTCGGTGAACCGCATGGGCGCCAGGATCGCAGGAGCGGGCAGGGCACGCCAACGTCCCGGCCCGGCCCCGGGAGCGCAGAACGGGCGTGAGCCACGACCGGTGCCTGGTCGCGACCCACGCCCGTGGGCGGGGCGGAGCTCAGCCCTGCAGCTGCACCTTCCCCCGAGCGGTGCGGCCGCGAGTCGGGTCAACCGTCACCTTCGCCACGACGTCCTTGCGGGCCAGCATGCGCTTGCCCTTCTTGGTGAGCTTCACCGTGCCGGGCGTCTGGTGGTCGGGGTCGAGGACCAGGCGGCCCTTGGCCAACATCGTGCCGCCGACCTTGACCACGACCTTGCTCGTCCCCGGGACCGAGGAGAGGACCTGCAGCTCCAGCTTCCCGCCGCTGCGCAGCGCCACCCGCGGCAGCGAGACGTGGGTGCTGCCCGGCGAGACCAGCATCGACGCGGTGCCCTGGTTGTTGCCCGGGTCGGCGTCCTCGGAGGTCGAGGTCACCCGGGCCACGTTGGTCACCAGGAGCGGGGCGTCGGTGCCGATGGACTCCACGGTGGTGCGGTCCTTGAAGCAGACCAGCCACATGGTGACCTGCTGGTCGGTGCTCGAGGTGCTCTCGAACCGGAAGGCCCGGGTCTTCAGGCGCGGGTCGTTGCCGAGCACGTTCACCCCCGGCGGGGCGTTCCAGCCCGACACCATGCCCTTGGCGTCGTCGGGGCAGTGCAGCTGACGCTCGACGTTGGCACCGGCGGGCACGGTCGCCGTGGCCGTCTCGATCGTGTACTGCAGGTCGTGGGTGTGCCCCTGCGTCGCCGAGGTGGTCAGGTGCAGGCACCGGACCCTCACGGTCGCCGTGGTGGGGTCGTCCACGAGGAAGGTGAACTCCCACGTCCGGCCGCCGAGGGGCTCGGAGCCCACCAGCCACGCCTCGCCGCCGCTGAGCGCGTAGGTGGGGGCGATCGGGAAGGTGCCCTCGGTGGCGCAGGTGACGGTCATCGAGGTGGTGCCCGCGGGCAGCGCCTGGGTGTCGGTCACCAGGTCGGGGTCGGCGATCAGGTCGTGGGTGTGGCTGTTGCCCGTGCCCGCCTGGCTGTCGGCGACACCGGTCTCGGCCGGCAGGCAGGCGACGAACGCCTTTGCCTGGGCGCGGCCGGTCGCGTCGTTGCGGACGATCGCCTTCCAGGTGCTGATCGTCGGCGAGCCGGCGTAGAGCACGTGCACGTCGGAGGTGTCACCGGTGTCCTGGTCGACGTGGTCGATGCGCACCGACCCGTCGGTCACGATGCCGCCGTCGACGCAGTCCACGGTGACGGTGCGCGTCTGGCCGGGCTCGAGGTCGATCTGCTGCTCGGACTTGTACGGCGTGAGCCAGTGGTGCGACTGCGGGTCCACGGGGCGCCCGGCGCCGGCCGTCGGGTTGACGGTGGCCACGATCTCCAGGGAGACCGACTCGCCCGGCGCCAGGTCGCCCACGGCGCACGTCAGCACGCTGCCGGCGATCGAGCAGCCGGGGCTGCTGCTGACGTAGGTGACGCCCGAGGGCAGGTCGTCGCGGACCACTACGCCGGTGGCCGGAGCCGTGCCCTGGTTGGTGACGGTCAGCGTGTAGGTGACCTGGTCACCGCCCTCGGGAGCGGCGTCGGACACCGCCTTGGCGATCGTCACGTCCGAGCGCTCCGGGGTGCCGCCCGGTCCACCCGGGGTCGTCGTCGCTGTGGGCGAGGGCGAGGAGGTCACCGTCTCGGTGACGGTGGCCGTCGCCGTGGCGGTGGCCGTCGCGGTCTCGGTCGCGGTGGCCGTGGCCGTCTCGGTCACCGTCTCCGTGGCCGTCGCGGTCGCGGTGGCAGTCGCCGTCTCGGTCACCGTCTCCGTGGCCGTCGCGGTGGCCGTGGCCGTCTCGGTCACGGTGACCGTGGCGGTCGGTCCGCCGGTCGGCGTGGCCGACCCGGTCGGGGTCGGCGTCGGCGTACCGGTGCCGCTGCCGCTGGGGACGCAGGTGGTGTTCGGGAAGAGGCGCTGGTGCGTCTCGTAGTTGGAGGTCAGCTTGCGGGCGATGATCTGGCCGATGGTGTGGCCGGCGGACGCGACGTCGACGAAAGCGCGCGGGGCCAGGATGGTGCCGCCCCAGGCCGAGCCGACCTGGACGGTGAAGGTGTCCGAGCCGGTGTAGTTCCAGAGGATGCCCGGCCAGTTCTCCATCGTGGTGTCGCTGACCTGCTGCCAGCTGCCGCCCTGCTTGATCCACATCTGGCCGGTGACGGTCGGCGCGGCCCCGGTCACGTTGACCAGGATCTGCGAGCCGGCGGGGACGTCGTAGCCGATGCCCGCCTGCGAGGCCAGCTGTGCGGCACTGATCGTGAAGACGTTGTAGTCGGTGTTGGTGCCGCTGAGCACCAGCACCTGGTTGCCGCCGGCGGTGCCGACCGAGACCGTGCCGGTCGCACTGCTGGTCGCGAGGTCGTCGGAGAGACCCTCGAGGTAGGCGAAGCTCGCGGCGAAGTCGATCGGGTTGCTGGCGAGGTAGCTGCCGCCGCCGTTGAAGTTCACGCCCGAGGAGGGCACGACGTACGCCGAGCCCTTCTGCAGGTTGAACCACTGACCGTGGCTGCCGGCGATCACCAGGGTCGGCGCGCTGGCGGCGGACGTGAGTCGGGTGCCGACGGTCATGGCGGTCGGCAGGTCCCCGCCGTAGGCGATCGCGCCCTCGGACTCCGAGCCGCGGTGGCCGTCGGTCAGCACGAACTCGGTGAAGCCGGTCGCCGGACCCAGCGGCTGCGTCACCTCCGTGCAGCTCGTGCCGGTCGCCGAGCTGCCCTCGAGCAGCAGGCCGGGCACGAGCACCCCGGTGAAGGCGAGGACGGCGCCGGTGCCGGCGACGGTCAGCGCCCGGCCGGTGCCGGGCCGGTCGGTCCGCTCGGCCAAGTCAGCGGCACGGCTGCCGCGACGGGCGAACGGTCGCCCGGTGGTGACGGCGCGTGCGGACGCGCGCCGAGAAGTGCCCCCCAGCATGTGACCCCCCTGGTCAGTGGATGTGAGGCCACCGTGCCACCGGATCCGGCGATGTTGCCGTGCCGTGGAGGTCCTGTTGAGGAAGGGTGTTTGACGGGGACGAGGACGGGGCCCGGTGGTCTGGACCGGACCCCATCGAGCGGTCGTCGCCCCCTCAGTCCACCTGTCAGTTCACCTGGCGCGACCGGCCGTCCCAGTAGGGCTGGCGCAGGTCCCGCTTGAGGATCTTGCCGGTCGGGTTCCGTGGCAGCAGGTCGAGGACGTCGATGCTGCGGGGGCACTTGTAGTGCGCGAGGTGCTCGCGGCAGAAGGCGATCAGCTCCTCCTCGGTCGCGCTGGCGCCCTCGTGGAAGGAGACGACGGCCTTCACCGACTCGCCCCACCGCTCGTCGGGCACGCCGATGATCGCGACCTCCATGACCGCCGGGTGCTCGGCGAGGACCCGCTCGACCTCGGGGCTGTAGATGTTCTCCCCGCCGCTGATGATCATGTCCTTGAGGCGGTCCTCGACGAAGAGGTACCCCTCGGCGTCGAGCCGACCGAGGTCCCCGGAGCGGAACCAGCCGTCCTCGGTGACGACCTCCGCGGTCGCCTCCGGCTTGTGGAGGTAGCCCTGGAACCGCTGCGGGGTGCGCAACCAGATCTCACCCGGCTCGCCGGTCGCGACGTCCTCGAGCGTGCCGGGGTCGACGATGCGCACCTCGACGCCGGGGATCGCCCGGCCGGCCGAGACCAGCCGCTCGGGGTGCCCGTCGGGGATCGCCGAGCGGTGCTCGTCGGGCATCAGGTGGGTGACGACGCCGGCGACCTCGGTGAGGCCGTAGACCTGGATGAAGTCGGTGCCGGGCCAGGCCTCCATGGCCGCCCGCAGCAGCGGCGGCGGCATCGGCGCCGCGCCGTAGGTGTAGGTCTTCAGCGCCCCGAAGAGCTTCACCGCGTCCGGGCCCGACTGCAGCACCTGCGCCAGGACGGCCGGCACGAGGAAGGTGCGGTTGGCCCCGGCCAGGATCGCGCCGGCCAGCGACGCCCCGTCGGGCTCGCGGGTCATCACGCTCGGGATGCCGTCGTGGAGACCGAACAGGACGTAGGAGGAGCCGCCGACGTGGAAGAGCGGCATCGCCACCATCGACTTGTCGCCGGGGGCGAATCCCCAGCCGTCGTGGGCGTTGAGGGTGTGGGCGACCATGTTGGCGTGGCTGAGCATCACGCCCTTGGGGCGGCCGGTGGTGCCGGAGGAGTACATCACCAGGCAGGTGTCATCGGGTGAGACGTCGTCGGGGCGGGTCATCGGTTCCGCGCCGGCCAGCAGCTGCTCGTAGGCGTCGCCCTCGCCGCCCTCGGGGGTCACCTCGATGACGTGCTCGACGGTGGTGAGCCGGTCGCGGATCGCCTCGATGGTGGGCATCAGCTCGGTGCCGACCAGCAGCACCTTCGCGCCGGCGTCGTTGACCGCGTAGTCGATCTCGTCGACGGCGAGCCGGAAGTTGATGATGGCGTTGGCCGCACCGAGCGACCCCGCGGCCAGGCTGAGCTCCACGCAGGCCGGGTGGTTCTTGTCCAGGAACGAGACCGTGTCGCCCCGCCCGACCCCGAGCCCGTGCAGGGCACCGGCCAAGCGGCGTACGCGGTCGTCGGTCTGGGCGTAGGTCCAGGTGCGGCCGAGGTAGGTGAAGCACTCCGCGTCGGGCGTGGTCGCGGCCCAGTGCGCGAGCCGGTCGTCGACGAAGCGGGGCGCGGGGGCGTCGGAGGTGTCGATGAGGTCGGTGGGTGCGTCCGTCACGGTCATGCCGCGAGTGTGGTCCAGGTCACAGACTGACTCAAGGGCTGCCGATGGTTCTTCCCCACCACCCAGCGCTCTCTAAGCCGCTTCACAGGCTGGCTGCGCACAGTGGGGTCATGACCGAGACGCCCGACCCGCGACCGAGCGGGGCCACCCCCGAGCACCAGCACGAGCCGACCCGAGACCTGGGTCCGATCTGGGAGACCGAGCCGCAGGGGCAGCCGGCGTACGCCGCTCCCCCGCCGCCGCGCCGTCGCCGCGGAGCCGGGCTCGCAGCCGCCGTGCTGGCCACCTCGGTTCTCGCGGGCGGCGCCGCTGGCGTCGGCGGGGCCGTCGCGTGGCAGGAGTGGGGCCCGGAGTCGACGTCGGCGACCACCACGTCGAGCGGCACCGCGAGCGCCTCGCCCGTGCTCGACGCCGCACCGGCCCCCGCCGCGACCGACGGCTCGGTCCAGGCCGCGGCCGAGGCGGTGCTCCCCTCGGTGGTGAAGATCAACGTCTCCGGCAGCGGCGGCAGCGGCTCGGGCTCCGGTGTCGTGCTCACCGAGGACGGTCAGATCCTCACCAACCACCACGTGGTCGAGGTGGCCGAGGAGGGCGGCACGATCACCGTCGACTTCGCCGACGGCAGTCACGCCCGTGCCGAGATCCTCGGTTTGGACCCGCTCACCGACACCGCGCTGATCCAGGCCCAGGACGTCTCCGGCCTGACCCCGGCCAGCATCGGCAGCTCCAGCGCCCTGGCCGTCGGCCAGGACGTCGTGGCCATCGGCAGCCCGTTCGGCCTCGACGCCACGGTCACCAGCGGCATCGTCTCGGCGCTGGACCGTCCCGTCGACGTGGGCACCGACAGCGAGGGCAACGCCACGGTCTACCCCGCCGTCCAGACCGACGCCGCGATCAATCCCGGCAACTCCGGTGGACCGCTCGTCGACCTCGCCGGTCGGGTCGTGGGCATCAACTCCTCGATCCGCACCACCGGATCGAGCAGCCCGTTCGGGCAGACCAGCGAGGGCGGGTCGATCGGCCTGGGCTTCGCGATCCCCATCGACGAGATCATGCCGATCGTGGAGCAGATGGCCGCCGGCGAGGCGCCCACCCACGCCCGGCTCGGCATCTCGGTGAGCGACGTCGGGGTCGACGTCGGCTCGGGCGGCTCGGGGTCGGGACCGGGCTCGTCGTCCACCGAGGGTGCGCTGGTCGTCGACGGCGCCCAGGTGCGCACCGTCGGGGCCGGCTCCACCGCCGGCGAGGCGGGCCTGCAGGAGGGCGACATCATCACCGGCATCGACGACCGCGCGATCACCAGCGCCGACTCGCTGGTCGCGACGATCCGCTCCTACCGCCCCGGCGACGAGGTCACCGTGACCTTCGAGCGCGACGGCGAGGAGCAGACCACCACGCTCGTGCTCGACTCCGACGCCGACCAGTCATGACCTCACTCTGATCCCCGGATCCCCGACCTCCCGGTGGCGTCGCTGCGCCGGGACCCGGTCGGTGGGCGCGGCCCCTCCCTCCGTACCCGCCGATCACCACGACCCCCGTCCCACCGGTCCGTCTCCCGGGTGGGGCGGGGGTCGTGGCGCTGCTGGTGGGGAGGGTGTGGTCGGTGGGGCTGGTGGGGTCGGCCGGCGGGCGGGATACGACGCATCCGATCTCACCCTCAGCGCGCGCGCAGCATTCGTTGTGATGCGGACTATCTCCCCCGCGTGACTCCTGAGCCTCCTGTGACGGATGGGACCACCCCGGGTCAGAGCCGCCTCTGCAGCATCCCGCACCACTCGACCGGCTCGAAGCCCAGCGCCTCGTTGACCGCGACCATGTGGGTGTTGGAGTCGGCGTTCCAGGTGAGCACGTGGTCGACCGGGCCGGCGGGGTCCAGCCGGCCCGTCTCCTGCACCGCGCGCTGGGTCGCGACCTTCAGGGCCAGCCCGAGCCGGTGGCCGCGGTGGTCGCCGTGCACGAGCGTCCCCCACTGGTAGGCCCGCCCCGGCTCGTGGACCGTCGTCACCAGCTCGGTGTAGCCCACGGCGGTGCCGTCCGGCGCGATCGCGACGCAGCGGTACGCCGTCCGCCCCTGCGCCACGAGCAGCCGCTCGTTCTCGCGCACCGCCTCGACGTCCGCGGCCTCGGGCTCGACGTGCAGGTCGCCGGTCGGGGCCTCGCTGGTCAGGCTGGAGGTGAGCACGGCCCAGCTCTCCAGCAGGTCGTCGGGCACGGGCCCGGTCCACGACCGCAGCACGTAGCCCTCGTGCCAGGGAGCGGCCGACGCCGCCAGCTCGTCGAGCCGCTCGGTCGGCACGGGGCAGCGCAGCACCCTCTTCACCTCGACGTTGCCGACCGAGAAGCCGTGCCGCTGCGCGAACTCCACCCCCGCCTGCCCCACGCCGTCGCGCGGCGCCGTCACCGGCCACATCGCCTCCGCCGTCAGCACCGACCGCCCAGCCGCGGTCGCCTCGGCCTCCAGGTGCCGCAGCATCGCCGAGCCGTACCCCCGGCGCCGCCCCTCCGGCGGCACCGCGACGCCCATGTCCGCGGTCGCCAGGTTGTCCAGCTGCGGCAGCATCGTCATCCCCCACACGACCGGCCGGCCCTCGACGGTGCCGACGTACGCCGCGGAGGACACCTGGCGCCTCCCCGAGCGCAGCTCCGCGGTCAGCTCCGGCAGCGTCCAGACCGTCGCCAGATCGCCGTGGTCATGGCGCTCGGAGCGCTCGACCAGGTCGTGCCAGGCGGCGAGCGCCGCATCGTCGTGGACGTCGACGCGGGAGATCCGGACGGCCGGAGAGGGATCGGGGCTCACGGGACCGACATCCTGCCGTGGCGCCGCGACCCGGGCCACCGAGTTACGCGACCTCAGCCCCGCCCCAGCCGCAGCAGGTCGTCCAGGCTCACGCCGCCCCGCTCGGCCTCGAGGTCACCGACCAGCCCGAGGAGCAGCAGCGCCGTCGTCCAGGCGTCGCCGAAGGCGTGGTGCGCCCGCGCCGCCGGCACGTCGAAGCGCCGCGCGGCCCCCGCCAGCGTCACGTCGGCCCGCGGGCGACCGGCCCGCTCGTCGAGACGTCGCAGCAGCGCCAGCGTGTCCAGCACCGCGTCCGGTCGCAGCCCCCAGCCCTTCAGCAGCGCGACCTCCAGGGGCGCGTGGTGCGCCACCAGCACCCGCCCCGCCAGCAGGGCGCCGAGCTCCTCGCGCACCTCCTCCGGCGGCCGTCCGGCGGCCACGACGTCGGGGGTGAGGCCGTGCACCGCCAGCGCCCCGGCCGGCACCGGGTCGACGTGCCTGACCACGGCGTACCCGCACTCGGCGGCCCGCACCCGACCGTCGCCGATGCCCACCCAGCCCACGGACAGCGGCTGCGCGGACCTCGGCTCGGCGCTCGTGGCCTCGAAGTCGAGCACCAGCAGGTCGGCCTCGCGCCAGCCGGTCCCGCGGGCGGCCCCGATCGCCACGTCAGCCCAGCATCCCGACGAGGTACGTCGACGCGACGTGCTCCTGCGCCACCCGGACGGCCTTGAAGTACTCCTTCAGCTCCGCGCGCACCCACGGGTCGAGCGCGACCGGGTCGACGTGGTTGGACAGCGACTCCCCCGCCGCGAACAGCTCGGCGTGCCGCTGCAGCCGGAGCCCCAGGGCCAGGGTGTAGCCCGCCCGCAGCGTCGCCGACAGGTCGCGCGACATCGCGCCGGTCTCGGCCGCCGCCTCCAGCCGCTCGTCGGTGCCGACCTCCGGGCCGCCCCGGGCCACGGCCGTCAGCCGCGCCAGGTCGGCGACGGGCAGCAGCGCGCCCCTCTTCAGGTCCAGCTGCCCGCGGTGCTCGCCCCGGTGCTCGACCGCGAGGCGCCCCAGGAAGCCCAGCGGCGGCCGGTGCGTCGTGGCCACCCGCGCCAGGCGCCCCCGGAACATCGCGTCCCGGACGGTCCTGGCCAGGGTGGGGCCGAGCAGGTCCGCGGCCGTCACCGAGCCCGTCACGACCCGGGCGTCGAAGACGATCGCGCTCTCCAGCAGGTGGTGCTCGCTGGGTTGGCGCACCAGCCCGTCGAGCCGAGCGCGCCAGCCCGCCAGGTCGTGGCGCCACAGCGGCTCGGAGGCCATCACGCCGCCGCGGCAGCGCGGGTAGCCGACCTGCTCCAGGGCGTCGGTGACCCAGGCCGCCACCGCCGCCCAGGCCGTCTCGACCTCGGGACCACCTCCGTCGGGCAGCACGAGCCCGGTGTCCTGGTCGGTCAGCACGGTCTGCTCACGCCGGGCCTGGCTGCCGAAGCACAGCCACGCGAAGTCCCCCTCCGGCCGCCCGAGCTCGGCGAACGCCAGGTCCAGCAGCCGACGCTGCACCCGGTCGGTCACCGTCGCCACGACCCGACCGACCTCCCGCGGCCCGGCTCCGTCGCCCAGCATCCGCGCCACCGAGGCCGGCAGCTCGGTCATCGCGGCCGCCACCTCCGGGACCGTCGCGGACCGGTCGACCGCCGAGCGCACCGCCAGCGGGCTGCGCGCCTCCAGCGTGTGCAGGTCCGTCGACGTCACCATCCCCACGACCCGGCCGCCCTCGACCACCGGCAGGTGGTGCACCCCGGCGGCCAGCATCTCCAGCTGCGCCTCGGCACAGGTCACGTCGGCACCCACCACGAGCGCGGGGTACGACGCCACCTCGGCCACCACGGTGTCGGCCGGTCGTCCCTCTGCGACCAGCCGGGAGCGCAGGTCGCGGTCGGTGAGGACCCCCGGGCCGTCCCGCCCGAGCACCAGCACCGAGGAGACCCGCCGCTCGCGCATCAGCCCCGCGGCCTCGCGACAGGTCACCGACGGCTCGACCATCAGCACAGGGCTGCTCATCACGGCACGGACCGGGGTCGCGTGCAGCCGGGTGCCCGTGCCCTGGACCGGCGGCCGCCACGCCGGGTCGCGCGCCCCAGACCAGGCCAGGGACCGGGCCCTGTCGCCGAGCCACGCCACCAGCGCGCTGGTCACCGGCTCGACCCGGGAGTCGGGCCCGACGGCGGCGTACTCCCCCGCGTCGACGACGTCGGTCACGGCGCCGCCCGCGTCCAAGACCCGCAGCTCGCCGCGCATCACCACCAGCGCGGGACGCACCGGGGGCTCCCCGGTCGCGAGGTAGCCCACCTCGACGTCCCGGGCGACCTCGTGGAGCCGTGCGCGGTCCACCCCGGCGAAGGCGCGGCAGGCCGCGAGCAGGTCCACGAGGTCGGCGAGCACCTCGGGCGGCATCCGGTCACGTCGCGGCACGGCTCCATCCTGCGACGGGCGGACGCTCCCGGCCAGGGGCCGTAGGTCCCGGACGATGGAGCGGGGTCAGCGCACCCGCTGCACCCGTCCCTCGTCCCAGACCGGCCCGTCGGACTCGTAGACCTCGCCGTCGGCGCCGTAGACCAGGAACCGGTCGAAGCCGCGCGCGAACCACCGATCGTGGGTCACCGCGAGCACCGTGCCCTCGAAGGCCGCCAGGCCCTCCTCCAGCGCCTCGGCGGACTGCACGTCGAGGTTGTCGGTGGGCTCGTCGAGCAGCAGCAGCGTCGCGCCGGACAGCTCCAGCAGCAGGATCTGGAAGCGCGCCTGCTGACCACCGGACAGCGACTCGAAGGTCTGCTCCCCCGACGCCGCGAGCTCGTAGCGGTCCAGCACGCGGGCAGCCTGCTCCCGCCCCATGCCTTGGCGCCCGTCCGGGTGCCCGTCGCCGCGGTGCAGGATCTCCAGAAGCGTCCGGCCGATCAGCTCGGGGTGGTCGTGGGTCTGCACGAACCAGCCGGGGCGCACCCGCGCGCCCAGCTTGGCCAGGCCGGTGTGCTCGACGGGCTTGATCGGGTTCTCACCGACCGGTCGGTTGCCGACGTCGGGGTCGCTGCCACCGGCGGCCAGCAGCCGCAGGAAGTGCGACTTGCCCGACCCGTTGGAGCCGAGCACCGCGACGCGCTCGCCGTACCAGACCTCGAGGTCGAAGGGCCGCATCAGCCCGGTGAGCTCGAGCTGCTCGCAGACCACCGCCCGCTTGCCGGTGCGGCCGCCCTTGAGGCGCATCGTCACCTGCTGCTCGCGCGGCTGCGCGGTCGGCGGCCCGGCCTCCTCGAACTTCCGCAGCCGGGTCTGCGCCGCCTTGTACGCCGCAGCCATCCCGTCGTTGAACTCCGCCTTCACCTTCAGCCGCAGCACCAGCGCCTTGAGCTTGGCGTGCTCCTCGTCCCAGCGCCGCCGCAGCTCCTCGAAGCGGGCGAAGCGGTCCTTCCTGGCCTGGTGGTACGACGCGAAGCCACCGGGATGGGTCCACACCGTGTTCCCGGCGAACCCGAGCTCCACGGTCACGACACGGGTCGCGGTGTTGTCGAGCAGCTCGCGGTCGTGACTGATCATCAGCACGGTCTTGTCGCTGGCCCGCAGCCGCTGCTCGAGCCAGATCTTGCCGGGGACGTCGAGGTAGTTGTCGGGCTCGTCGAGCAGCAGCACCTCGTCGGGTCCGCTGAGCAGCGACTCCAGCACCAGCCGCTTCTGCTCGCCGCCGGACAGGGTCGAGAGCGCGCGGTACTTCGCCCGCTCGTAGGGCACCCCCAGCGACGCGCTGGTCACGACGTCCCAGGTGACCTCGAGGTCGTAGCCGCCGGCGTCGGCGTACTCGGCCAGCGCCTCGGCGTACCGCATCTGGGTGGCCTCGTCGTCGCTCTCCATCAGCGCCAGCTCGAGCCGGTCCACCTCGTCGGCGGCGGCGCGCACCCGCGGCGGCGCGACGCTGCGCAGCAGGTCGGCGACGGTCGGGTCCTCGCCGAGCCCGGCCTTCACGTCCTGGCGCATGACGCCGAGACCGCCGCTGCGGGTCACGACGCCCGCGTGCGGCACGAGGTCGCCGGTCACGATGCGCAGCAGGGTGGTCTTGCCGGCACCGTTGGCGCCGACCAGCGCGACCTTGGCGCCCTCGCCGACGCGGAACGACACCTCGTCGAGCAGCACCCTCCCGTCGGGCAGCTCGTACCTCACCCCGGCGACGTCCACGTGTCCCACGTCCGAGGATTCTCCGCGATGACCCCGTCCCGGGTCACCTCGATATCGCCACCCGGGGTGGCGCGGGGCTTGGTGACCTGCGCCATAGTGAGCCCATGCAGCTCGCCCTGTCGCCCGAGGACCAGGCCTTCCGCGAGGAGATGCGGACCTTCTTCACCACCGTGGTGCCGGAGGAGATCCGCACCAAGGTGCTGGAGGGTCGGGAGCTCTCCAAGGAGGAGATCGCCGGGAGCATGAAGCTCCTCGACGACCACGACCTCGCCGTGCCGCACTGGCCCGAGGAGTGGGGCGGACGCGGGTGGAGCGACCTGCAGCGCCACCTCTACCTGGAGGAGATGCAGGCGGCCGGCTGCCCGGTCCCGCTGGCGTTCAACGCCTCCATGATCGGGCCGGTGCTCGCGCAGTTCGCCAGCCAGGAGATGAAGGAGCGCTTCCTCCCGAAGACGAAGAGCTGCGAGATCTGGTGGTCCCAGGGCTTCTCCGAGCCCGACGCCGGCTCCGACCTGGCCAGCCTGCGCACCAGCGCGGTCAAGGACGGCGACGACTGGGTCGTCAACGGCCAGAAGACCTGGACGACGCTGGGCCAGCACGGCGACTGGATCTTCACCCTCGTGCGCACCGACCCCGAGGTGAAGAAGCAGGCCGGCATCTCGATGCTGCTCATCGACATGACGAGCCCCGGCCTCACCGTCCGCCCGATCGAGCTGATCGACGGCGGCCACGAGGTCAACGAGGTGTGGTTCGAGGACGTCCGGGTCCCGGGCGAGAACCTCGTCGGCGAGCCCGGCCAGGGCTGGACGATGGCCAAGTTCCTCCTCGGCAACGAGCGCGTCGGCGTGGCCCCGGTGGGGGCCACCAAGGCCGCCCTGGCCCGCGCCAAGCGCCTCGCGCCGGAGCGCCTCGAGGAACCGCTCGTGGCCGCCCGGGTCGCCGAGCTGGAGAACGAGCTGCTCGCCCTCGAGCTCACCGCCCTGCGCGTGGTCGCCCACTCCGCCGACGGCGAGCCGCACCCGGCCTCGAGCGTGCTCAAGCTCAAGGGCACCGAGCTGCAGCAGGCCGTGACCGAGCTGCTCGTCGACCTCGCTGGTCCGGCCAGCCTGGCCAGCGGCACCGACGAGGGCGCCCTGCCCGACTGGGTGCACCGCACGGTGCCGACCTACCTCAACTACCGCAAGGCCTCGATCTACGGCGGCTCCAACGAGGTGCAGCGCCAGATCATCGCCCGCACGATCCTCGGACTCTGAGAGGCAGACCGGACATGGACTTCACCTACGACGACGAGCAGGACGCCCTGCGCGACGCGGTCCGCGGGCTGCTCGGCAAGGCCTACTCCGACTTCGAGCAGCGACGCCAGACCTGCAAGGCTGACCCCGGCTTCAGCGAGCAGGTCTGGTCGCAGATGGCCGAGATGGGCCTGCTGGGCCTGCCGTTCTCCGAGGAGGACGGCGGGGTCGGTGCCGGTCCGGTCGAGATCGCCATCGTGTGCCAGGAGATCGGCCGCGTCATCGCCCCCGAGCCCTACCTCCACGCGGTGGTCCTCGCCGGCGGCCTGGTCCAGGCCTGCGGCACCCCCGACCAGCGTCAGGACGTGCTCGGCGCGCTCGCCTCGGGCGAGCGGCTGCTCGCCTTCGCCCACGACGAGCCGGGCTCACGCTGGGCGCCCACCGCGAGCGCGGTGACCGCCGCGCAGGACGGCGCTGATCCCGACAGTGGTGGCTGGACCCTCACCGGCACCAAGGAGCCGGTCGTCCAGGGCGCCCGCGCCGACCAGCTCGTGGTCAGCGCCGCGCTGCCCGACGGCGGCACCGGGTTGTTCCTCGTCGACGCCGAGGCCGCCGAGCGCACCGGCTACCCGACGTACGACGGTGGGCGCGCCGCCCAGGTGACCTTCGACGGCACCCCGGCGACCCCGCTCGGCGAGCCGGGCCGCGACCTGGCCGGCAGCATCGCGACGGTGCTGGACATCGCCCGGATCATGGCCGCCAACACCGCGGTCGGTGCCATGGAGACCGCGTTGCGCACGACCTGCGGCTACCTCACCAGCCGCAAGCAGTTCGGCGTCACGCTCAACACCTTCCAGGCGCTGACCTTCCGTGCGGCCGACATGTACGTCTCCCTGGAGCTGGCCACCAGCGTCGTGTCGTGGGCGACCATGGTGCTGCAGACCGGCGACCCCGCCCGGGTCCGCGACGCCGCTGCCCGCGCCGGGCTGCAGGCCAGCCGCGCCGGTCGCCACGTCGGCCAGGAGGCCATCCAGCTGCACGGCGGCATCGGCATGACCGCGGAGTACTCCGTCGGCTCCTACACCGCTGTCCTCACCGCCCTCGACCACCTGCTCGGCGACGGCGACCACCACCTCGCCGACCTCGCCGCGACCGTCGCCGGCCACGGAGCCATCGACCCGCTCGCGGTCGGCTGAGACCGGGCGAGGAGCACCCTGCGATGACCGACCTGCACCCCGAGCTCGACCCCGCCACCGGTGCGCTGCTGCAGTTCCTGGCCGCGGCCGGCACACCCCCGATGTCGCAGCAGACTCCCGAGCAGGCCCGTGCCGGGTTCCGCACGCTCGCCGTGGACCTGCGCGACGACTCGCTGCTGCCCCCGATGGCCGAGGTCACCGACACCGAGGTGCCGGGCGCGGCCGGGCCCCGCCCCGCTCGGGTCTACCGGCCGCACGCCGAGGGCCCGCTGCCGACCGTGCTGTTCCTGCACGGCGGTGGCTTCGTGATCGGCGACCTCGACACCCACGACCTGGCCTGCCGCACCATCGCCGATCACAGTCGCGCGGTGGTGGTCTCCCTCGACTACCGCCTCGCGCCGGAGCACCCGTTCCCGGCGGCGGTCGAGGACACCCTGGTCGCCGCCGACTGGATGGTCGAGCACACCGCCGAGCTCGGCGGCGACCACCGCACCGCCGTGGCCGGCGACTCCGCCGGCGGCAACCTCGCCGCCGTCACCGCCCAGCACCTGCGCGACCAGGGGTACGACCTCACCGCCCAGCTGCTGATCTACCCCGTCACCGAGATGGGTGCCGACACCGCCTCCTTCCGCGACAACGCCGAGGGCTACTTCCTCGACGCCGAGACGATGCTCTGGTTCGGCGCCCAGTACGCCGGTCCCGCCGGCGTGGACCCGAGCGACCCGCGTCTGTCCCCGCGCCTCGGCGACCTGGCCGGGCTCGCTCCCGCGGTGGTGGTCACGGCCCAGTTCGACCCGCTGCGCGACGACGGCGACGGCTACGCGAGAGCCCTCGCGGACGCCGGCGTCCGGGTCGAGCACCGGCGGTTCGCGGGCCTGATCCACGGCTTCGTCGACATGGGGCGCCATTCCCCAGCGGCCGACGCGGCGGTCCTGGAGACCTGCCGGCTCTTCGGGGAGCTCCTCCACCGCTGACCCGCAGGCGGACGGACCAGCCACGCGGGAACGGGCGCCCCGGCCGGGAGTGAGCGGGTGTGAGATAGGCACACCCGGTCCCCGGGCCGTGACCGCACGGGTAAGGCCTCGTTGCGCCTGACGTGACCCTCCGAGCCACGTTGCTGACCTCCGGCCTCGTGGGTGGCCTCGCCTCCGCCGCCCTGGCCGTCCCCCGGCGGTGACCGCCGCCGGGGCCGACGAGCGAGCGGGCCTCGCCCCGCAGCAGACCGTCGGCGGCCTCCCCGAGATCCACCGCCACCTCGGCGAGCCCGGCGAGGTGATCGCCCGCAGCGCCACGATGCGCAGCGCCGACGCGGCCCGCGACGCCCGCGGGTTCGGCACCGGGTGGTCCGACGGGCCGCTGCCGATGCCCGCGTCCTACCCGGTCCAGCCCGAGCTGACGACGTGCCCCGACGAGCCCGACGCACGGCGACTCCTACGAGTACGACCTCTTCCTCCCGGGCCGCGGCGTACGACGTCGAGCTGGTGAGCCCGGCCCCGGCGCAGGTCGCCGCGCTGGACGACCCCGCCACCCGTGGCCTCGACGACCTGGTCGGCCGTGACGCTGCGCCTGTCGTCGGGGCGGGTCGAGGTGCAGGTCCTCTTCCGCGGAGACGACCTGCGCGCGCCGAGCCGCAGCGGCACGAAGCGCGTCACCGTGGGCTGAGTCACGGCGTCGACCGGTCGCGGCTGGTTGGATGGCGGGATGCACGACTGGAACGCGCTGCTCACCGCCGCCACCGGCCGCGTCGCCCGGCTCATCGACGAGGTCGACCTGACCGCGTCGGTGCCCGCGTGCCCGGAGTGGTGCGTCGCCGACCTGGTCGAGCACCTGGGCAGCGTCCACCAGTGGGCGCGTCACGCCGTCCTCGAGGGCACCCCGGAGGGCCGGCCCGAGGACGCGCCGGCGGACCTGAGCGAGCTCGCCGCCTGGTACGCCGGGCACGCCGGTGACCTGGTCGAGACCCTCGCCACCACCGACCCCGCCGCGCCGGCATGGACCTTCGGACGCGGTGTCGGCACCGCGGGCTGGTGGGCCCGACGCCAGACCCACGAGGTGTCGATCCACACCTACGACCTGCTCTCGGCCGCCGGTCGTGAGGAGGAGTGGCAGCCCGACCCCGTGCTCGCCTGGGACGGGGTCCGCGAGGTCCAGGACACCTTCTACCTGCGCCAGGTGAAGATGGCTCGCACCGAGCCGCTGGCCGGCACCCTGGTCCTCGAGGCCACCGACGTCCCCGGCGGAGCCGACCCGGTGCGCATCGGCGACGGCGAGCCCCACGTCCACCTGCGCGGCACCGCCCGCGAGCTCCTGCTGCTCCTGTGGCACCGCGCCACCACCGACGACCCCGCCGCCGCCCCCCTCCTCGCCGAGGCCATCACCCCCTGACCCCCACCGCCGAGAGGTCGCTCACGCACGGCCGAACCGTCACTCGCGCACGGCCGAACCGTCACTCACGCACGGCCGAGAGGTCGCTCACGCACGGCCGAACCGTCCGCCCGCGCACGGGCGTCAGCCGCGTCGGGTCTCCAGGATCCGGAACCCCTTGGCCGATGCGAGCCGCGTCGTCGGCCAGCCCTGCTCTCCGAGCCAGCGCTGCAGCGAGTCGGCGCCGAGGTTCTTGCCCACCACCATCACCGCGCGCCCGCCCGGAGCCAGCCGCGGGAGCCAGGTGAGCAGCAGGTCGTGCAGCGCCTGCTTGCCGACCCGGATGGGCGGGTTGGACCAGATCTCGTCGTACGTCGTCGTGGGATCGACCTGCTCGGGCAGCTCGGCCCGGTAGCGGTCGGCGACCCCGAGGGCCGCGGCGTTCTCCCGGGCCAGCAGCAGTGCCCGCTCGTTGACGTCGACGGCCGTCACGCGCACGGCCGGAGCGGCCACGGCGGCGGCGAGGCCGATCACGCCGTACCCACAGCCGAGGTCGAGCACGTGGCCCCGGCTCGGCGCCTCGGTCTCGCGGAAGAGCACCGCGGTGCCGACGTCGAGGCGCCCGCGCGCGAAGACGCCCGAGCCGGAGTCGAGGGTGAGGTCGACGCCCCACACCGAGGCCGTGACCGGCTCCCGCCGGAAGGCGACCGTCGGGTCGGCGGTGAAGTAGTGCTCGTCCTCGGTCATCCCTCGCCCTCCTGCGTGGTGTCAGCGTCGGCCCCGTCCAGCGGCGGACGGCGGGCGCGGGTCTGCTCGGCCCGTGCGGCGAGCTCGTCGTCGTCGGGGTAGCCGACCTCCTCCAGGGTCAGCCCGTGCGCGTGCGCCACGGTGACCTCCGGCGACCGGCTGGTGGCCCCGAGCACCTCGGCCGGCCAGGTCACCTCGCGACGCCCCTCCCCCACGGCCAGCAGGCAGCCGACGAGCGCGCGCACCATCGAGTGGCAGAACGCGTCGGCGCGCACCGTCGCCTCCAGCACGCCGTCGTCGCGGCGCACCCAGGTGAGGTCGAGCAGGGTGCGGACCGTGGTAGCACCCTCGCGCTGCTTGCAGAACGCGGCGAAGTCGTGCAGCCCCACCAGCGGCCCCGAGGCCGCCTGCAGCGCCTCCAGCGACAGCGGCCGCCGCCACGCCAGCACGTGCGACCGGGTCAGCGGGTCGACCGAGGCCGGGCGGTCGGCCACCCGGTAGACGTAGCGGCGCCACGTCGCGGAGAAGCGGGCGTCGAAGCCCTCCGGCGCCTCACGCACCGAGCGGACGACCACGTCGTCGGGCAGGATGCCGCCGAGCCGTCGGACCAGCGCGTCCAGCGGCGGCTCGGGCGAGCGCCCCGCGGACGCGACGAGCTCCTCAGCAGTGGTGTCGACGTGGAGCACCTGACCACGGGCGTGGACGCCGGTGTCGGTGCGCCCCGCGCAGACGACCGGCACGCGCAGCAGCGTCCCGTCGGCCTCACGCCGCCTCAGCGCCACCGCGAGCGCCTGCTCCACCTCGCCCTGCACCGTGCGCAGGCCCGGCTGGGCGGCCCAGCCGTGGAAGCCGCCGCCGTCGTAGGCGAGGTCGATCCGCAGGCGCACGGAGCCATCCTCGCGCAGGCCGTCCCCCTCCGGCACATCGAGCCGGCACATCGAGCCGTCGGGTCGAGGGGTCCTCAGAGCTCGGTGCGGTACGGCGGGTCGGCCCCCGGCCGCGACACCGTCACCGCCGCGGCCCGCGCGGCGTGCGCCAGCAGGTCCTCGACGACCTCGTCGGTGAGCACCGGCAGACGGCCCCCGAGCAGCCCGTGGGTCCACAGCCCGTCGACCAGCGCCGCGGCGAAGGTGTCGCCCGCGCCGATCGTGTCGGCCACCGTGACCGGTCGCGACCCGACGTCGACGCGCCGATCGGCCTCGACCCAGCTCGCGCCCTCCCCACCGCGCGTGACGACGACCGCGCGCGGGCCGAGCCCGGCGAGCCGCCGGGCCGCGGCCTCGACCGGCAGGTCCGGCCACAGGGTCTCGAGGTCCTCGTCGCTCACCTTCACGACGTCGGACAGTGCGATGAGGGCCTCCACGGTCGCGACCACGTCGGCGCCGGTACCGGTGATCGACGGCCGGGCGTTGACGTCGTAGGTGATCGTGGCGGCCCCCCGCACCCGGTCGACGAGGGACCGCACGTCCGCCGCGCCCGGGGCCAGCACCGCGCCCAGCGAGCACACGTGGACCGCCATCGGCGCCGGCTGCACCGGCACCTCCCCGAGCTGCCAGTCCACGTCGAACTCGTACGACGCCGCGCCGTCCGACCCGATCGTGGCCACGGCCGAGGACGTCCGTCCCACCACATGCGGGTCCGACGCCAGGTCGACCCCGGCCGTGGACAGGTGGTCGGCCAGCACAGCGCCGTACTCGTCCTCGGCGAAGGCGGTCGCGAACCGCACCGGCCGGCCCAGCCGGGCCAGCGCCACGGCCACGTTGGCGGCGCTCCCGCCCGCACGCTCGCTCACCGAGCCGTCGCCCGCGTGCACCACGTCGACCAGCGCCTCGCCCACCACCAGCACGTCCGGTTCCATGCCCCGCTGTCTAGCACGATGCCTACCCTGGGGCCGTGAGCGTCCTGCCCCTCGACCCGTCCTCGTCCGAGCCGCCCTTCGAGCAGCTGCGCCGCCAGGTCGCCACCCGCGCCGCGAGCGGCGACCTCGCCCCGGGCACCCGGCTCCCGACCGTCCGGGGCCTCGCGGCGGAGCTCGGGCTCTCGGCCGGCACCGTCGCCCGCGCCTACAAGGAGCTCGAGGCCGACGGCGTGGTCGTCACCGAGGGACGACGCGGCACCTTCGTCCGCAGCGGTGCGGCGGCGGGGACCGGCGCGGCCCACGCCGCCGCCACGTCGTACGCCGCCGAAGCCCGCCGCCTGGGCCTGGGCCTGGACGAGGCGACCCGGTTGCTCGCCGACGCCTGGTCGCGCTGACCGGGCGCAGACGCAGTCGTGCCCCTGAGCGGGGCTCGACCCGCCCTGCCCGCCCGGAGACGACGAACGCCCCACCCGCTGCTGCGGGTGGGGCGAACGTACGACGCGGCGTGGCTCAGGCCTTGTCGGACTCCTTGTCGGACTCCTTGTCGGACTCCTCGGCCGGCTCCTCGGTCACCTCGGCCTCGGGGGCCTCGGTCTCCTCAGCAGCCTCGGGGGCCTCGGTCTCCTCGACCTCGGTCTCCTCCACGGTCTCCTCGGCGACAGGCTCCTCCGCCGGGGCGGCGGGAGCGGCCGGGGCGGCCTTGGGCGCCTTCGGCGAGTAGGCCTCGGTCACCAGCTCGATGACCGCCATGGGGGCGTTGTCGCCCTTGCGGGGGCCGATCTTGGTGATCCGGGTGTAGCCACCGGGACGCTCGGAGAAGGTCGGGGCGATCTCGGTGAACAGGACGTGCACGACACCCTTGTCGCGGATGGTCTTGAGGACCTCGCGGCGGTTGTGCAGGTCACCCTTCTTGGCCTTGGTGATCAGCTTCTCCGCCAGCGGGCGCAGCGCACGGGCGCGCGACTCGGTGGTGGTGATGCGACCGTTCTCGAACAGGGCGGTTGCCAGGTTCGACAGGATCAGGCGCTGGTGCGAGGGGCTGCCGCCGAGGCGGGGACCCTTGGTGGGCTTGGGCATGTCTCTCTCGATTCTCCCCGGCCGTATCAGGTACCGGAGTAGATGTTTCTATTCATGGCTGATCGTGCAGATGGTGCGTGCCTCGCGAGGCGGAGGGAGGGAAGGCGCCCCGTTTTTGGGCGTCGACCGACCGACAACGACGCGAGGTGCGTGCCAGCTGTGCGATCAGTACTGCTCGTCCTCGACGAAGGCATCATCGTCGTCGTCGGAGTACGCCGCGAGGGCGGCGTGCGGGTCGAAGCCCGGGGCGCTGTCCTTGAGGGACAGACCCATCTCGACCAGCTTGGCCTTGACCTCGTCGATCGACTTCGCACCGAAGTTGCGGATGTCGAGCAGGTCCTGCTCCGAGCGACCGATGAGCTCACCCACGGTGTGGATGCCCTCGCGCTTGAGGCAGTTGTAGGACCGGACGGTCAGCTGCAGGTCCTCGACCGGGAGGGCGAGGTCGGCGGCGAGCTGCTCGTCGACCGGCGAGGGGCCGATGTCGATGCCCTCGGCCTCGACGTTGAGCTCACGGGCGAGGCCGAAGAGCTCGACGAGGGTCTTGCCCGCCGAGGCGAGCGCGTCGCGGGGACGGATCGAGGGCTTGGTCTCGACGTCGATGACCAGCTTGTCGAAGTCGGTGCGCTGCTCGACTCGGGTGGCCTCGACCTTGTAGGTCACCTTCAGCACGGGGCTGTAGATCGAGTCGACCGGCATCCGGCCGATCTCGTTGTCGGCGCCCTTGTTCTGGACCGCCGAGACGTAGCCGCGGCCGCGCTCGACGACCAGCTCCATCTCCAGCTTGCCCTTGTCGGACAGGGTGGCGATCTTCAGGTCGGGGTTGTGCACCTCGACACCGGCCGGGGGCGCGATGTCGGCGGCGGTGACGTCACCGGCACCGGACTTGCGCAGGTACATCGTGACGGGCTCGTCGTGCTCGGAGGAGACGACGAGGGCCTTGAGGTTGAGGATGACCTCGGTGACGTCCTCCTTGACGCCCTCCACGGTGGAGAACTCGTGCAGGACGTTGTCGATCTTGATGCTCGTGACCGAGGCACCGGGGATCGAGGACAGCAGGGTGCGGCGGAGCGAGTTGCCGAGGGTGTAGCCGAAGCCGGGCTCCAGAGGCTCGATGACGAACCGCGAGCGGTACTCGTCGACGGTCTCTTCCGACAGGGTGGGGCGCTGTGCGATGAGCACTTGTTCTTTCCTTTCCGGGCTCGACCGCTATTTGACGGGCCCGAACTGCGAGGTGGAAGGAAGGTGGAGCGGGTGGCAGTGCTGACGGTGCCGCCCCGGCCTGGACCGGGGCGGCACCGACGAGGTCACTTCTTGGAGTAGAACTCCACGATCAGCTGCTCCTGGACCGGGATGTCGATCTGAGCACGGATCGGGAGCGAGTGCACGAGGACGCGCATGCGGTTCGGCAGGACCTGCAGCCAGGCCGGGACGACGCGCTCGCCGTGGGTCTCGCGAGCCACGATGAACGGGGTCATCTCCAGGGACTTCTCGCGCACGTCGATGATGTCGTGCGCGGAGACCTGGTACGACGGGATGTCGACCTTGTGACCGTTGACCAGGAAGTGGCCGTGGACCACGAGCTGGCGGGCCTGGCGGCGCGTGCGGGCGAAGCCGGCGCGGTAGACCACGTTGTCGAGGCGGCACTCCAGCATCTGCAGCAGGTTGTCACCCGTCTTGCCGCTGCGGCGCGAGGCCTCGACGTAGTAGTTGTGGAACTGCTTCTCCATCACGCCGTAGGTGAAGCGGGCCTTCTGCTTCTCCTGCAGCTGAGCGCGGTACTCGCTCTCCTTCACGCGCGCACGGCCGTGCTGGCCGGGCGCGTAGGGACGACGCTCGAACGCGGCGTCGCCACCGACGAGGTCCACGCCGAGGCGGCGGGACTTGCGGGTCATGGGGCCGGTGTAACGGGCCATCTCTCAAGTTCTCCTGTTCGCTTCAGGCGTGGTCAGACGCGGCGGCGCTTGGGCGGGCGGCAGCCGTTGTGGGGCGTGGGCGTGACGTCCTGGATGGTGCCGACCTCGAGGCCGATCGCACCCAGGGACCGGATCGCCGTCTCGCGGCCCGAACCGGGGCCCTTGACGAAGACGTCGATCTTCTTCATGCCGTGCTCCATCGCGCGGCGACCAGCGGCCTCGGCGGCCATCTGCGCGGCGAACGGGGTGGACTTGCGGGAGCCCTTGAAGCCGACGGTGCCGGCGGACGCCCACGAGATCACCGCACCGGTCGGGTCGGTGATCGTGACGATGGTGTTGTTGAACGTGCTCTTGATGTGGGCCTCGCCCTGGGCGACGTTCTTCTTCTCCTTGCGGCGCACCTTCTTGGCGCCGGCCGCGGTGCGGCTCTTGGGAGGCATGCAACTACTCCTGAGGTGGTCTGGTCTGGAAGCTCGTGGGAGACGAGGACGCGCGCGTCAGCGCAGCGTCACTTCGCCTTCTTCTTGCCGGCAACCGTGCGCTTGGGGCCCTTGCGGGTACGCGCGTTGGTCTTGGTCCGCTGGCCGCGCACGGGCAGACCCATGCGGTGGCGGCGGCCCTGGTAGCTGCCGATCTCGATCTTGCGACGGATGTCGGCCTGGACCTCACGACGGAGGTCACCCTCGATCTTGTAGGAGGCCTCGATCGCGTCGCGGAGCTTGACCAGCTCCTCGTCGCCGAGCTCGTGAACCCGCAGGTCGGGGCTCACGCCGGTCTCGGCGAGCAGCTTCTGGGCGGTGGTACGGCCGATGCCGTAGATGTAGGTGAGTGCGACCTCGATGCGCTTGTCGCGCGGAAGGTCGACACCGACGAGGCGTGCCATGTCGATGGCCTTTCAGTGGTTCGCAGCGGTGTCGGTCGTGTCGCGCCCGGTGTCTCATGCCGGCTCCGGCCGTCTGCTCCGGAGGTGGTTCGCCGCGCCCGATCTCTCGGGGGGAGCGGCTAAGCGATCACGTTGTGTAGGTGTTCAGTTGTGGTGCGGCTCGGGTGAGCCCGCGCGATGGCGGGGTCTCAGCCCTGGCGCTGCTTGTGCCGCGGGTTGCTGCAGATCACCATGACGCGGCCGTGGCGACGGATCACCTGGCACTTGTCGCAGATCTTCTTGACGCTGGGCTTGACCTTCATGTGAGGCCCTTTCGTATCCGGCTTACTTGTACCGGTAGACGATCCGACCCCGGGTGAGGTCGTACGGCGAGAGCTCCACCACCACGCGGTCCTCGGGGAGGATCCGGATGTAGTGCTGGCGCATCTTGCCGCTGATGTGGGCGAGAACCTTGTGCCCGTTGCTCAGCTCGACGCGGAACATGGCATTCGGCAGGGCCTCGATGACGGTGCCCTCGATCTCGATCACGCCTTCTTTCTTCGGCATGTCCTCCACAATCCGTGTTTGGTCGGTCTACCTTGGACAGCACCGCTCGACGGGTGTCGGGCGGGTGGCCCGGGAACCTCCCCGACCGGTCAGACCGGTGCGAGGTGGACCTCGTGCAGTCGTCCGGGAGCCTCACCCGCACGCACGTGGCAGTGCTCCGGGAAGGAGCTCCACCAGGTGGTCCGGGCAGCCGCGAGGCGCCACGAGACAGACCCACGTTGGGCCGACAGGCGAGTCTAGCCTCATCGTCCGGCCAGAACCCAATCGGCCGCGAGCCGGAGGGTGGCCTCCCGGGTGGGCGCACTGCGCGGGTCGGTGCCGGCGTACGCCCCCGCGACCGGGTGCAGCATCACCTCGTCGACGTCGTACGACGCCGCCAACCCCGCCAGGGCGCTGGCCGCCTGCCCGGGGTCGCCCACAACCCAGCGGGCCGCCATCTTGTCGACCAGCTCGCGGTGCTGCGCGGGCAGCTCCACGGCCTCGGCCTCCTCGACCAGCAGCTGCGGCGCCAGTGGCTGGCCGGTCCGCAGCGCGAGCATCATCAGCTGGTTGGGCAGCGCCAGGCGGCGCGCCTCCTCCTCGGTGTCGGCCACCACGGCGTTGACGGTGAGGAAGGTGCGCGGGGCGTCGAGGTGCTCGGAGGGGCGGAACTCGCGGCGGTAGGTCTCCAGGGCCTCGGCGGTCCCCTGACCGGAGAAGTGGTGCGCGAAGACGTAGGGCAGGCCCTTGGCCGCGGCCAGCCGGGCGGAGTAGTCCGAGGAGCCGAGGAGCCACACGTCGGCGGCCGACGCGGCGCCCGGGGTCGCCTTCAGCGGCTGGGTGCGGCCGGCCACCGAGACCGACACCCCGGCCGGCGACATCATCGCCAGCACGTCGTCGACGTACTGGGGGAAGTGGGACACCGCGTCGTCGGAGACCCCTCCCCCGCCGTGCCGCAGCGCGTAGGAGGTGATCGGGTCGGTGCCCGGTGCCCGACCGATGCCGAGGTCGACCCGGCCCGGGAAGGCTGCCTCCAGCAGGGCCACCTGCTCGGCGACCACCAACGGTGCGTGGTTGGGCAGCATCACCCCGCCCGACCCGACCCGGATCCGCGAGGTCGCCGAGGCGATCAGCCCCATCAGCACCGGCGGGTTGGTCGCCGCCACGGCCGGCATGTTGTGGTGCTCGGCCACCCAGTAGCGGCGGTAGCCGGCCCCGTCGGCGACCCGTGCCAGCGAGAGGCTGGCGGCGAGGGCGTCGGCGGTCGACTGGTCGGTGCGGACCGGGACGAGGTCCAGGACGGACAGGCTGGGGGTGCTCACCCCCGGCACAGCGGCGTCGCGCCGAGGACTATTCCCCGTCGCCGGACCCGCGCTCGCCGCGCTCGGCGGGCTGCGGTGCGGGCGGGACGACGGCGTCGCCCTCGGTCGGGGCGACCTCGAGCTCCTCGTCGCCGCGGGACGCGGCCAGGCTCGCGACGGCCGTGATCGTCAGTGCGACGAGGATGACCACCAGGCTGAGCAGCGTGGGCACCTCCCAGTCCAGCAGCCCGCCCTTGTAGGCGGCGTGGATGAAGAGCTTGACGCCGATCCAGCCGAGGATGAAGGCCAGACCCAGGGAGAGGTAGACCAGGCGCTTGAGCAGCCCGCCGATGAGGAAGTAGAGCTGGCGTAGGCCCATCAGCGCGAAGACGTTGGCGGTGAAGACCAGGTAGGGCTCGTCGGTGATGCCGAAGATCGCGGGGATCGAGTCCAGGGCGAACAGGATGTCGGTGACGCCCAGCGCCAGGATCACGATGAGCATCGGGGAGAAGACCCGGACCCCGTTGTCCTTCCACCACAGCTTGAGCCCGCGGTACTCCTCGCCCACGTTGAGGTGGCGCTGCGCGAACTGGACCACCCGGTTGTCCTCCGGGTGCTCCTCCTCGTGCTTGCGGTAGCTGCGGACCAGGTTCACGGCCGTGTAGACCAGGAAGGCGCCGAAGACGTAGAAGATCCAGCTGAAGTTGCTGACGAGCTGGTAGCCCAGCGCGATGAAGATGCCGCGGAAGACCAGCGCCAGGATGATGCCGACCATCAGCGCCTCCTGCTGGTACTTGCGCGGGACCTTGAGCGCGGCCATCAGCACGATGAAGACGAAGAGGTTGTCGACCGAGAGGCTCTTCTCGACGATGAAGCCGGTGAAGTAGTCCACGCCCCACTCGGGGCCGTGGAAGAAGATCAACCAGAGACCGAAGGCCGCCGCGGCGCTCATGTAGGCGATGAAGGCCACGGTGCACTCGCGCATCGTGGGCTCGTGCGGGTTGCGGGCGATGACGGCGACGTCGAAGGCGAGCACGGCGATCGTCACCGCGATCGTGATCGTCCATTCGAGGGTGGAGACGTCCACAGGTCACTCCTGTCGGGTGGAGGGGTACGGCGATGGGCCGGAGGTCTCTTCCGCTCGCGACGCGAGCCGGTGGCACCGGGCCGGACCGAGCCGACCGTGGTGACGACACCACCGTGACGGGAATACTCCCCTCCGCGCACAGTGTGCCACGGCCCCCTCACCCGGTCGGCATCCACGGGCGTCCACGGACCGCCGCGGGGCGGTCCGTGAGCGGCGTCAGGCGGCGGTCAGGCGGTGGTCAGTCCGCGAGCGGACCGAAGGGGACGCCGAGCGCGGTGAGCTCGGCCTCTCCGCCGTCGAGGGCGGTCAGCACCCAGGCGCCCTGCGGCGTCAGGGTGAAGCTGTGCTCGTGGTGGGCGGCCCAGGAGCCGTCGCTGGTCACCACGGTCCAATCGTCCTCGAGGACGTCGGTGTCCTTGCCGCCGAGGGTGATCATCGGCTCGACGGCCAGGGCCAGGCCCTCCACCAGGCGCGGGCCGCGCCCGGGGCGGCCGTAGTTGGGCACGTTGGGCGGCTGGTGCATGGCCGAGCCGATCCCGTGGCCGACGTAGTCCTCGAGGATGCCGTAGTCACCGCTGGCCCGCACGTGGGTCTCGATCGCGTGCGAGATGTCGGTGACCCGACCCCCCAGGCGGGCGGCGGCGATGCCGCGCCACATGGCCTGCCGGGTGACCTCCGAGAGCGCGGTCACCTCGGCAGGAACCTCCCCGACCGCGACGGTGGTGGCGGCGTCGCCGTGCCAGCCCTCGACGATCGCGCCGCAGTCGATGGAGATCACGTCACCCTCGGCGAGCACCCGCTCGCCGGGGATGCCGTGCACGACCTCGTCGTTGACCGAGGCGCAGATCGACCCCGGGAACCCGTGGTAGCCCTTGAAGGACGGCACGGCACCGCTGGAACGGATGTTGTCCTCGGCGATCGCGTCGAGCTCGGCGGTGCTGATGCCGGCGCGGACCGAGGACCGCAGCAGCTCCAGGGTCTCCCCCACGACCAGGCCCGCGCGACGCATCAGCCGGATCTGGTCGCGGTCCTTGATCTCCAGGCCGCGGTCGAGCAGTCCCATGTGGTGCCGGTGCGGGTCAGCCGCGCGAGACGCCGTCGAGCGCGGTGAAGATGCGCTCGGAGACCTCGGTGACCTCGCCGAGACCGTCGACCTCGAGCAGCAGGCCACGGTCGCGGTAGACGTCGATCAACGGGGCGGTCTGCTCGGTGTAGACGTCCTGGCGGTGCCGGATGACCTCTTCGGTGTCGTCGGAGCGGCCGCTGGTCTCGGCGCGCTTGAGCAGCCGCTGCACGAGCTCCTCGGAGTCGACGGTCAGCACGACCACGGCGTCCAGCGAGGCGCCGGAGGCGGCGAGCATGCCGTCGAGCTCCTCGACCTGGGCCAGGGTGCGCGGGTAGCCGTCGAGCAGGAAGCCGGGCTCCGCGTCGGGCTGGGCGAGCCGGTCGCGCACCATGTTGTTGGTGACCGAGTCCGGGACGTACTCGCCGGCGTCCATGTAGCGCTTGGCCTCCAGGCCCAGCGGGGTCCCCTCGCCCACGTTGGCCCGGAAGATGTCGCCGGTCGAGATGGCGGGGATGCCGTACTTCTCGGCGACGACCGCGGCCTGGGTGCCCTTGCCGGCCCCCGGAGGCCCCATGAAGATCATTCTCATCAGCGAAGGAATCCTTCGTAGTTGCGCTGCTGGAGCTGGCTCTCGATCTGCTTCACCGTGTCGAGGGCGACGCCGACCATGATGAGGATGGACGTGCCACCGAACGGGAAGTTCTGGTTCGCGTTGATCAGGACCAGGGCGATCAGCGGGATGAGGGCGATCAGACCCAGGTAGAGGGCGCCGGGCAGCGTGATGCGGGACAGGACGTAGGACAGGTAGTCCTCGGTCGGCTTGCCCGCCCGGATCCCGGGGATGAAGCCGCCGTACTTCTTCATGTTGTCGGCCACCTCGTGCGGGTTGAAGGTGATCGACACGTAGAAGTAGGTGAAGAAGACGATGAGGCCGAAGTAGGCCGCCATGTAGAACGGGTGGTCGCCGGTGACGAAGTAACGGCTGACCCAGGTGACCCAGCCCGAGGTGCTCTCCTGGTTGAACTGCACCGCCATGGCGGGCAGGTAGAGCAGGGAGCTGGCGAAGATGACCGGGATGATGCCGGCCTGGTTGACCTTGAGCGGGATGTAGGTCGAGCTGCCGCCGAACATCTTGCGACCGACCATGCGGCGCGCGTACTGGACCGGGATGCGGCGCTGCGCCTGCTCGATGAAGATGACGGCCGCGACGATGACCAGACCGATGGCGAGCACGACGCCGAAGGTCCACCAGCCCTGGCTCTTGCCGACCTCCCACAGCGCGCCGGGGAAGGTCGCGACGACCTGGCAGAAGATGAGGATGGACATGCCGTTGCCGACGCCGCGCTCGGTGATGAGCTCGCCGAGCCACATGATCACCGCGGTGCCCGCGGTCATGGTCACGACCATCACCAGGAAGGTCGAGGTGCTGTCGGAGTGCAGCAGGTCGAGGTTGCACTGCAGCAGGCTGCCCGAGCGGGCCAGCGCCACGATGCCCGTGGCCTGCAGGAGCGCGAGGCCGAGGGTGAGGTAACGGGTGTACTGCGTGATCTTGGTCTGGCCGGCCTGGCCCTCCTTCTTGAGGGCCTCCAGCCGGGGGATCACCACGACGAGCAGCTGCAGGATGATGCTCGCGGTGATGTAGGGCATGATCCCGAGCGCGAACACCGTGAGCTGGAGCAGTGCTCCACCGGAGAAGAGGTTCACCAGGCTGTAGAGGCTGGCGTTGTCGCCGCTGGCTGCCAGGTCGATGCACTGCTGGACGTTGGCGACGTTGACACCCGGGGCCGGCAGCTGCGAGCCGGCCCGGAAGATCACGATGATCATCAGGACGAACAGCAGCTTGCGACGCAGGTCGGGCGTCCTGAAAGCATTGGCGAAGGCGCCGAGCACGAGTTCCTCTTTCTCCACACAGGTGTGGCTCCCAGGGCGTGCCCAGGAAGCCTCGGGAAGCCTAACAGGCGGTCTCCCGTCGGACCGGTCAGGTGCTCCTACAGCAAAGGCGCGGGAGCGCCGCCGAGTGGCGGTGCTGCCCGCGCCCTTGCGTCGGAGACTGCGTCAGACCGTGGTGGTCGAGCCGCCCGCGGCCTCGATCTTGGTGACCGCGGAGGCGGAGAACGCGTTCGCGGTCACGTCGACCTTGACCGAGATCTCGCCCTGGCCGAGCACCTTGACCGGCTGGTTGCGGCGGACCGCACCCTTGGCGACCAGGTCCTCGACCGTCACGGCGCCACCCTCGGGGAACAGCGCGCTGATCTTGTCGAGGTTGACGACCTGGAACTCCACCTTGAAGGGGTTCTTGAAGCCCTTCAGCTTGGGGAGCCGCATGTGGATCGGCATCTGGCCACCCTCGAAGGCGACCGGGACCTGGTAGCGGGCCTTGGTGCCCTTGGTACCGCGACCGGCGGTCTTGCCCTTGGACGCCTCACCGCGACCCACGCGGGTCTTGGCGGTCTTGGCGCCGGGCGCCGGCTTGAGGTTGTGAAGCTTGAGCGTCATGTCACTCGACCTCCTCGACCGTCACCAGGTGACGGACGGCCTGGACCATGCCCCGGATCTCCGGGCGGTCCTCCTTGACGACGACATCGCCGATGCGCTTGAGACCGAGCGTGCGCACGGTCTCGCGCTGGTTGGGCTTGCTGCCGATCGTCGACTTCATCTGCTGGATCTTCAGCTGAGCCATCAGGAGGACACCTCCTGCGACACACCGGCGGGGACCTCGATGCGCGCCTTGAGCAGCGCAGCCGGGGTGACCTCCTCGACGGTGAGGCCACGACGGGCCGCGACGGCCTCGGGCTGCTCGAGCATCCGCAGCGCCTCGACGGTCGCGTGCACGATGTTGATCTGGTTCGACGACCCGAGCGACTTGCTCAGGATGTCGTGGATGCCGGCGCACTCGAGCACCGCACGCACCGGGCCACCGGCGATCACACCGGTACCGGGCGCGGCCGGACGCAGCATGACGACACCGGCCGCCTTCTCGCCCTGGACCGGGTGCGGGATGGTGCCCTGGATGCGGGGGACGCGGAAGAAGTTCTTCTTCGCCTCCTCGACACCCTTGGCGATCGCCGCGGGCACCTCCTTGGCCTTGCCGTAGCCGACGCCGACCAGACCCTCACCGTCGCCGACGACCACGAGGGCGGTGAAGCTGAAGCGACGACCACCCTTCACGACCTTGGCGACACGGTTGATCGCAACGACGCGCTCGATGTAGGCGGTCTTGTCCGCGCCCTGGTTGCCGCGACGGTCGTCGCGTCCACGGCGCTCGCCACCGCGCTGTCCGCGCTGGGCTCCGCTCATGAGACTTTCCTCTTCTCTCTTGCTCTTCGTGCGATCAGAAGGTCAGGCCGCCCTCACGGGCGGCGTCGGCCAGGGCCGCGACGCGACCGTGGTACTTGTTGCCGGCGCGGTCGAAGACGACCCCGTCGACCCCAGCAGCCTTGGCGCGCTCGGCGACGAGCTCGCCGACCTTCTTCGCCTTGGCGGTCTTGTCGCCGGTCGTGGACCGCACGTCGGCCTCCATGGTGGAGGCGCTGGCCAGCGTCTTGCCGACCAGGTCGTCGACGACCTGGACGGAGATGTGCTTGGACGAGCGGGTGACGACCAAGCGCGGACGCTCTGCGGTGCCCTGGATCTTCTTGCGACCACGGACCTGGCGGCGCAGGCGCGCCCGGGTCCTGGTAGCGGTGTGCTTGTGGTTCGACAGCGCGATACCCATGGTCACTTACCAGCCTTTCCGACCTTGCGGCGGATGTGCTCGCCGGCGTAGCGCACGCCCTTGCCCTTGTACGGCTCGGGCTTGCGGAGCTTGCGGATGTTCGCGGCGACCTCGCCGACCAGCTGCTTGTCGATGCCCTGGACACCGAGCTTGGTCGGACCCTCGACCGCGAAGGTGATGCCCTCCGGGGCGTCGAAGATGATCGGGTGGCTGTAGCCGAGCTGGAACTCCAGCTGCGTCGGGCCCTTGGACAGGACCCGGTAGCCGACGCCCACGATCTCGAGCTTCTTCTCGTAGCCCTCGGTGACGCCCACGACCATGTTGTTGACCAGCGTGCGGGTCAGGCCGTGGAGCGACTTGGACTCACGCTCGTCGTCGGGACGCTTGACGTCGAGGACGCCCTCGCCCTTCTCGACGACGATCGGGGCGGCGACCGAGTGCGTCAGGGTGCCCTTGGGGCCCTTGACGGTCACGACGGCGCCGTCGATCGAGACATCGACACCGGACGGGACCGGGACGGGGAGCTTGCCAATGCGCGACATGCGTTCTTCTCCTCTCGTCTCTCTCGTCACCAGACGTAGGCGAGGACTTCCCCACCCACGCCCTTCTGGTTGGCCTGGCGGTCGGTCAGCAGACCCTGGCTCGTCGAGATGATCGCGACGCCCAGGCCACCGAGGACCTTCGGGAGGCCGGTGTGCTTGGCGTAGACACGCAGACCGGGCTTGCTGATGCGACGCACGCCAGCGATGGAGCGCTCACGGTTGCGGCCGTACTTCAGCGTGATGGTCAGCGTCTTGCCGACCTCGCCCTCGGCCGGGTCGGCCACGGCGTAGGAGGTGATGTAGCCCTCCTGCTGGAGGATGTCGGCCACGCCCTGCTTGAGCTTGCTGTAGGGCATCGACACCGAGTCGTGGTACGCCTGGTTGGCGTTGCGCAGACGGGTCAGCATGTCTGCGATCGGGTCAGTCATCGTCATGATGTGGGTTCTTTCTCGAAGTGGTTTCGCCGCGCCGGGGCGCCGGCGACCTTCAACGTGGGTGAGGTGTTACCAGGAGGACTTGGTCACGCCGGGGAGCTCCCCGCGGTGGGCCATCTCGCGCAGGCAGATCCGGCACAGGCCGAACTTGCGGTAGACGGCCTTGGGCCGGCCGCAGCGCTGGCAGCGGGTGTAGCCACGGACCGCGAACTTGGGCTTGCGCGCGGCCTTGACCTTCAGAGCGGTCTTCGCCATGTCAGTTCTCCTTGAAGGGGAAGCCGAGCTGCTTGAGCAGCGCGCGGCCCTGGTCGTCGGTGGTCGCGGTGGTCACGACGGTGATGTCCATGCCGCGCGACCGGTCGATCTTGTCCTGGTCGATCTCGTGGAACATGACCTGCTCGGTGAGACCGAAGGTGTAGTTGCCGCGACCGTCGAACTGCTTGGGCGAGAGGCCACGGAAGTCGCGGATGCGGGGCAGCGCGAGCGAGAGCAGCCGGTCGGCGAACTCCCACATGCGGTCGCCGCGCAGCGTGACGTGCGCGCCGATCGGCATGCCCTCGCGCAGCTTGAACTGCGCGATGGACTTGCGGGCCTTGGTCACGGTCGGCTTCTGGCCGGTGATCGCGGTGAGGTCGCGCACGGCGCCCTCGATCAGCTTGGAGTCACGAGCCGCCTCGCCGACACCCATGTTGACCACGATCTTGGTCAGGCCGGGCACCTGCATGACGTTCTTGATGTCGAACTCGGACTGGAGCGCCGGGAGGATCTCCTCGCGGTACCGGGTCTTCAGACGCGGCGGCACCTTGGCGGAGATCACCGGGTTCTCGGTGGTCTCGGTCATCTCAGATCTCCTTGCCGGTCTTGCGCGAGATGCGCACGCTGCGCTCGGCCTCGTACGTCGAGCCGTCGGGGCGCCGCTTGGTGACCTGCTCGCGCTTGAAGCCGATGCGGGTGACCCCGTCGCCCTCGACGAGCATCACGTTGGACACGTGGATCGGCGCCTCGGCGGTGATGATCCCGCCGGTGGTGCCCGCACGGCCGCCCTGGTTGACGACCTTGGTGTGCTTCTTGATCCGGTTGACGCCCTCGACGATCACCCGCTGCTCCTCGCGGAGCACCTGGATGACCTTGCCCTCGGCACCCTTGTCCTTGCCGGCGATCACCTTGACGGTGTCACCCTTCTTGATGTTCACGCTGTTCTTCCCCATGGCTCAGAGCACCTCCGGGGCGAGCGAGATGATCTTCATGAACTTCTTGTCACGCAGCTCGCGGCCCACGGGGCCGAAGATGCGGGTGCCTCGCGGCTCGCCGTCGTTCTTGAGGATCACCGCAGCGTTCTCGTCGAAGCGGATGTAGGACCCGTCGGGCCGGCGGCGCTCCTTGACGGTGCGCACGACGACGGCCTTGACGACGTCGCCCTTCTTGACGTTGCCACCCGGGATGGCGTCCTTGACGGTGGCGACGATGGTGTCGCCGATCCCGGCGTAGCGACGGCCCGAGCCGCCGAGAACACGGATGCAGAGGATCTCCTTCGCACCGGTGTTGTCGGCGACCTTGAGCCGCGACTCCTGCTGAATCATTTTCTCTCCTGGTCGTCGTGCCGGTTCTCAGCGACGCGGTGGTCGGTGAGCCTGGCCGAACTTCATGGGTCGTTCTCGCCTCAGGGGCGAGGAGTCACTTGGCGCGCTCGAGGATCTCGACGACGCGCCAGCGCTTCGTGGCCGACAGCGGACGGGTCTCCATGATGAGGACCCGGTCGCCGATGCCACAGTCGTTGGCCTCGTCGTGGGCCTTCAGCTTGCTGGTGCGGCGCATGACCTTGCCGTACAGCGCGTGCTTGACGCGGTCCTCGACGGACACGACCACGGTCTTGTCCATCTTGTCGCTGACCACGAGGCCCTCGCGGACCTTGCGGCTGTTCCGCTCCTGGGTCTGGCTCTCGCTCACTTCTCGTCCTCGCTGCTCGTGCCCGGCGCGGTCCGGATGCCGAGCTCGCGCTCACGCACCACGGTGTAGATCCGGGCGATGTCCTTCTTGACCGTGCGCAGCCGGCCGTGGCTCTCCAGCTGGCCGGTGGCCGCCTGGAAACGGAGGTTGAACAGCTCCTCCTTGGCCTCGCGCAGGCGGGACTCCAGGTCGACGTCGTTCAGGTCGTCGAGCTCGTGGGCCTTCACACCGTTGGCCATCAGAATTCACCCGCCTCTCGGGACACGAACCGGCACTTCATGGGCAGCTTGTGCATCGCGCGGCGCATGGCCTCGCGGGCGACGTCCTCCGGGACACCGGAGAGCTCGAACATGACGCGGCCGGGCTTGACGTTGGCGACCCACCACTCGGGCGAGCCCTTGCCGGAACCCATGCGGGTCTCGGCGGGCTTCTTGGTGAGCGGGCGGTCGGGGTAGATGTTGATCCACACCTTGCCGCCACGCTTGATGTGGCGGGTCATGGCGATACGGGCCGACTCGATCTGGCGGTTGGTCACGTAGTGACCCTCGATCGCCTGGATACCGAAGTCGCCGAAGGCGAGCGAGGTGCCGCCCTTGGCCATCCCGTTCCGCTTGGGGTGGTGCTGCTTGCGGTGCTTGACGCGACGGGGCATCAGCATGACTCAGGCCTCCGAAGTGGTCTCGGCGGGAGCAGCGGCCTCGGCCGGGGCCTCGGTCTGCTGCTCGCGGTCGGCACGGGTGGGGCGGTCGCCGCGCGAGCCACGGCTCGGACGGTCACCACCGCGCGAGGGACGACCGCTGCGACCGGGGACACCGGCGCGGGCGGCGGCCTGCGCCTGGCGCTCGGCACGGGAGCCGGACACCTCACCCTTGTAGATCCAGACCTTCACGCCGATGCGGCCGAAGGTCGTGCGGGCCTCGTAGAAGCCGTAGTCGATGTCGGCACGCAGGGTGTGCAGGGGCACGCGGCCCTCGCGGTAGAACTCCGTGCGCGACATCTCGGCGCCGTTGAGGCGACCCGAGCACTGGATCCGGATGCCCTTGGCACCCGAGCGCATCGTGGTCTGCATCGCCTTGCGCATCGCGCGACGGAACTGCACGCGGCCGGAGAGCTGCTCGGCCACGCCCTGGGCGACCAGCTGGGCGTCGACCTCGGGGTTCTTGACCTCGAGGATGTTCAGCTGGACCTGCTTGCCCGTGAGCTTCTCGAGCTCACCGCGGATGCGGTCGGCCTCGGCGCCGCGGCGGCCGATGACGATGCCCGGACGAGCGGTGTGGATGTCCACCCGCACGCGGTCCCGGGTCCGCTCGATCTCGACCTTGGAGATGCCGGCCCGCTCCATGCCCTTGCTGAGCAGCTTGCGGATCGCCACGTCCTCACCGACGTAGGACTTGTACAGCTTGTCGGCGTACCAGCGGGACTTGTGGTCCGTGGACACGCCCAGACGGAAGCCGTTCGGGTTGATCTTCTGGCCCATCAGGCACCCTTCCCGTTCTTCTTCTTCGCGGCGACGACATCGGCCGGCTGGACGGCCAGCGTGATGTGGCTGGTCCGCTTGTTGATGCGGGTGGCGCGACCCTGGGCGCGGGGACGCCAGCGCTTCATGGTCGGACCCTCGTCGACCATCGCCACCGAGACGACCAGGTCGTCGGCGTCGAGGCCCTCGGTGGTCTCGGCGTTGGCGACAGCCGACTCCAGGACCTTCAGGACGGTCGCGGCCGCGGCCTGCGGCGCGAAGGACAGCGTGGCGTGCGCCTCGCCCACGGGAAGACCGCGGACCAGGTCGACGACGCGGCGCGCCTTCATCGGGGTGATGCGCGTGAACCGCGCGGTCGCGAAGGCACCGGGCTGGTCACCCAGCACCGACTCGCGACGGGCGCTCGTGCGCGTGCGCTCGGTGGTGCTCATCGACGGCGTCCCTTCCGGTCTTCCTTGACGTGACCCTTGTAGGTGCGGGTGGGAGCGAACTCGCCCAGCTTGTGGCCGACCATGGAGTCGGACACGAAGACCGGGACGTGCTTGCGACCGTCGTGCACCGCGATCGTGTGACCGATCATCGCCGGCACGATCATCGAGCGGCGCGACCAGGTCTTGATGACGTTGTGCGAGCCCTTCTCGTTCTCGGCGTCCACCTTCTTCATGAGGTGGTCGTCGACGAAGGGGCCCTTCTTCAGGCTGCGAGGCATGTCAGTTACTTCCTACCCTTACCGGTCTTGCGGCGACGGATGATCTGGGCGTCGGAGGCCTTGCGCTTGCGCGTGCGGCCCTCGGGCTTGCCCCAGGGGGAGACCGGGTGGCGACCACCGGAGGTCTTGCCCTCACCACCACCGTGCGGGTGGTCCACCGGGTTCATGACGACACCGCGGACGGTCGGGCGCTTGCCCTTCCAGCGCATGCGGCCGGCCTTGCCCCAGTTGATGTTGGACTGCTCGGCGTTGCCGACCTCGCCGACGGTGGCGCGGCAGCGCACGTCGACGAAGCGCATCTCGCCCGAGGGCATGCGCAGCGTCGCGCGGGAGCCCTCGCGGGCGACCAGCTGGGCGCTGTTGCCGGCCGAGCGGGCGATCTTCGCGCCGCCGCCGGGCCGCAGCTCCACGCAGTGGATGGTGGTACCGACGGGGATGTTGCGCAGCGGCAGGTTGTTGCCGGGCTTGATGTCGGCACCGACGCCGGACTCCACGCGGGTGCCCTGGGCCAGGTCCTTCGGCGCGATGATGTAGCGCTTCTCGCCGTCGGCGTAGTGCAGCAGCGCGATGCGGGCGGTGCGGTTGGGGTCGTACTCGATGTGAGCGACCTTGGCCGGCACGCCGTCCTTGTCGTAGCGGCGGAAGTCGATGATCCGGTAGGCACGCTTGTGGCCACCGCCCTGGTGGCGGGTGGTGATCCGGCCCTGGTTGTTGCGGCCGCCCTTCTTGGGCAGCGGCACCGTCAGGGACTTCTCCGGCGTGGTCCGGGTGATCTCGACGAAGTCGGCGACCGACGAGCCACGACGGCCCGGGGTGGTCGGCTTGTACTTGCGGATAGCCATTGTCTGTTTCCTCAGTCCTCGCCCGGTCAGCCGACCTGGCCGAAGATGTCGATGCGGTGACCCTCGGCCAGGCTGACGATCGCGCGCTTGGTGTCCTTGCGCTTGCCCATGCCGTAGCGGGTGCGACGGGCCTTGCCGTTGCGGTTCAGGGTGTTCACCGAGGTGACCTTGACGTTGAAGATCTTCTCGACCGCGATCTTGATCTCGGTCTTGTTGGCGTCGGGCCGCACGATGAAGGTGTACTTGTTCGCGTCGAGCAGGCCGTAGCTCTTCTCGGACACGACCGGCGCGATCAGGACGTCGCGGTGGTCCTTGTGCAGGGTGCTCACTTGCTGGCCTCCTTCTCGGTCGTGCCGGCGCCCACGAACGCGTCGTACGCGCCCTTGGTGAAGACCACGTCGTCGGAGGCGAGCACGTCGTAGGTGTTGATCTGGTCGACGGCCACGATGTGCACCTCGGGCGCGTTGCGCAGCGAGAGCCAGGTGACGGAGTCGGTGCGCTCGAGGACCACGAGGAACTTCGCGCGCTCGCTCAGCCCGGCCAGGGCGGCGAGGCCCGCCTTGGTGGAGGGCTTGTCACCCTCGACGAGCGCCTCCACGACGTGGATGCGGCCGTGCTGGGCGCGGTCGGAGAGCGCACCGCGCAGGGCGGCGGCCTTCATCTTCTTGGGGGTCCGCTGGTCGTAGCTGCGCGGCTGCGGGCCGTGCACGGTGCCACCACCGGCGAACTGCGGGGCGCGGGTCGAGCCCTGGCGGGCGCGACCGGTGCCCTTCTGCTTGTAGGGCTTCTTGCCACCACCGCGGACGTCGCCGCGGGTCTTGGTGGCGTGCGTGCCCTGGCGGGCGGCGGCCTGCTGCGCGACGACGACCTGGTGGATCAGCGGCACGTTGACCGCGACGTCGAAGATCTCGGCGGGCAGGTCGACCTTGACGGTCTTGACCGACATGCTCAGGCCTCCTTGCCAGAAGTAGTGACGGAGCTCTTGGCGGCGGAGCGGAGGACCACGAGACCGCCCTTGGGGCCGGGGACGGCACCCTTGAGCAGGATCAGGCCCTTCTCGGCGTCGACCGCGTGCACGGTGATGTTCTGGGTGGTGACGGTGTCGTTACCCATGCGGCCGGCCATCCGGACGCCCTTGAACACGCGACCGGGGGTCGCGCAGGCGCCGATGGAACCGGGCTTGCGGTGGTTGCGGTGCGCACCGTGCGAGGCGGAGACACCGGCGAAGCCGTGACGCTTCATCGTGCCGGCGAAGCCCTTGCCCTTGCTGGTGCCGGTGACGTCGATCTCCTCGCCGGCGGCGAAGGTGTCGACGGCCAGCTCCTGGCCGACGGTGTACTCACCGGCGGAGGCGGTGCGGATCTCGACCACGTGGCGGCGCGGGGTCGTGCCGGCCTTGGCGAAGTGCCCGGCGGACGGCTTGGTGACCTTGCGGCCCTCGATCTCGCCGAAACCGATCTGGACGGCGTTGTAGCCGTCGACCTCGGGGGTGCGGACCTGGGTGACCACGTTGGTCGCCGCGGCGACGACGGTCACGGGGACGACCTTGTTGTTCTCGTCCCAGAGCTGGGTCATGCCGAGCTTGGTGCCCAGCAGGCCCTTCACGTTGCGTTCGAAAGTCATGTCGTCTGACCTCAGAGCTTGATCTCGATGTCGACGCCCGCCGGGAGGTCCAGGCGCATGAGCGAGTCGACGGTCTTCGGCGTGGGGTCGATGATGTCGATGAGGCGCTTGTGGGTGCGCATCTCGAAGTGCTCGCGGGAGTCCTTGTACTTGTGGGGCGAGCGGATGACGCAGTACACGTTCTTCTCGGTCGGCAGCGGCACCGGGCCGGCGACCTTGGCACCCGTGCGGGTGACGGTGTCCACGATCTTGCGCGCCGAGGTGTCGATCACCTCGTGGTCATAGGCCTTGAGCCTGATGCGGATCTTCTGTCCCGCCATAGGTCTCTCTCGTCCTTCTTCGTCAGTCCTGCCGCGTGCGTGTCCCGGGACGTCCTCGGGCTTGAGTCGGTCCCGCCCTGGCTCCACCCCCACTGCGGCCGACCCCCGCGGTCGGGCGTGTCGTACATCTTGAACAGACGTCCGCGCACGCCTCAGGACCGGGATCCTGCTGCTGTGTGCTTGTGGTGGCACCCGATGGTTCATCGGGCTGATCGGGTCTCGGCTCACATCGCTGCGAGTTCCACGCATCTCTGCGAGGGATGGTGGCCGCACGCGCGACGACTGAGAGCATCTACACCAGTTGGTGCGGGAGACACGATTCAGAAGTCAAGGTGTGGCACACCCCGGCGACCCGCCGGAGCAACCGGACTATCTTGGCAGACACCCCCGCCTCGAACAAATTCGAGACCGCACCCGGGTCCGCAGCGGTCCCACGCGGTGCTCCGCCCCTCCCCCAGGAGTCTCCATGATCATCGACGTGCCTGCCGGCAAGGACCCCCTGACCTACGTGTGGGGCGAGCTGGTCCCGGGGATCGGGCCGGCCGCTGCCGCCTTCTCCGCAGCCGTCTACGCGCACTCCACCCTGGCGCTGCGCGAGTTCGAGGCCGCCCGCCTGACCATCGCCCGGGTCAACGGCTGCCTGTTCTGCCTGGACCACCGCACCGAGCGCGACGGCGAGAAGGTCGACAGCGGGTTCTTCGACGAGGTGAGTGCCTGGCGGTCCAGCTCCACGCTGGAGCCCCGGGTCGCCCTGGCCGCGGAGTACGCCGAGCGGTTCGCCACCGAGCACCACCGTCTCGACGAGGAGTTCTGGGCCCGGTTCAAGGCGGCGTACTCCGACCGGGAGCTGGTGGAGCTGTCCATGTGTCTGGGCTCGTGGATCGCCTTCGGCCGGCTCAACCGCGTCACCGGTCTCGACGAGGTGTGCACCCTCCCCTCCCACGTGCCCGGGGCCTCGCGTTGACAGGTCGGCTCCCCGTCCCTGTCGGTCCGCGGGCCTAGCCTGGTCGGATGCACGCCCCGGACCCCGCCCACGACCTGTGGGACTTCGACGACCCGGTCGCGTCCGAGGCACGGTTCCGTGAGGCCGCCGCGCAGGCCCTCTCCCCCGCGCGCGAGGTGCTCCTGAGCCAGGTCGCTCGGGCGCTGGGGCTGCAGCAGCGCTACGACGAGGCGCACGCCGTGCTCGACGGCCTCGGCGAGCCGTTACCGGAGGTCGGCGTGCGACGGCTCCTCGAACGCGGCCGGTTGCTCCGCTCGGCCGGTGAGCCGGAGGCGTCACGGCCCGCCTTCGCCGAGGCGGTCGCGCTCGCACGGGGCGCGGGGCTGGAGGCCCTGGAGATCGACGCGATGCACATGGTCGCGCTGGTCGCGCCGCTGGAGGAGCAGGTGCCGGCGACGCAGCGTGCTCTCGCCCGGGCGCGCGAGTGCCACGACACCCGGGCGCGCGACTGGGACGCCTCGCTGCTCAACAACCTCGGTATGGCCCACGTCGAGCGGGGTGACTGGAGGGCGGCCCTGGCCGCCTTCGACGCGGCCATGACCGCGCGGGCCCGCATCGGCGAGGACGAGCGGACCAGGGTGGCCCGCTGGATGGTCGGCTGGGCGCTGCGCAACCTCGGACGCATCGACATGGCGCTCGACGTGCAGCAGGCGCTGAAGGAGGACCTCGACGAGCTCGGCCTCGAGGACCCCTACGTCGACGAGGAGCTGGCGCTGCTGGAGTCGCTGATGGCGAACATCGACGACCTCGAGCGGCCTCGACCCGAAGCGTCCGACGACGACTGACGCCGGCCGCTCAGACGCGGCGGTAGAGCAGGTCGGTGATCTCGCGGCCCACCGCGAGCCCCTTGCGCTCGAACTTCGTCACCGGGCGGTCCGACCACCGCTCGACACGGCCGCCCTCGAGGCCTGGCTCGGCGTCGAGGGTCTCGAGCATGTGCTCGGCGTACGGCGCCCAGTCGGTCGCCAGGCGCCACACCCCGCCCGGGCGCAGCCGGGAGGCGACCAGAGCCGCGAACTCCGGCTGGACCAGGCGACGCTTGTGGTGGCGCGCCTTCGGCCACGGGTCGGGGAAGAACGTCCACAGCTCCTCCAAGCCCGCCGGAGCCACCAGGTGCTCCAGCGACCAGACGGCGTCGACGGAGCAGAACCGGACGTTGTCCGCCCCGGCGGCCGCGACCTCGGCGAGCGAGGCGGCGACACCGGGACGCCAGACCTCCAGGGCCAGCACGTTGCACTCCGGGCGGGCCGCGGCCAGGATGCCGGTCGCCTCGCCGACGCCGCAGCCGATCTCCACGACCAGCGGGGCGGTGCGGCCGAACGCCTCGGTGAGGTCGAACCCGGGCTGGTCGACCTCCTCGTCGGGGATCACCCAGTGCTCCGCGTGTGCGTCCCACGCCTGCTGCTGGCTGGGGGTGAACCTGCTCCCCCGGCGGGAGTAGCTGAGCACCTCACGCATCCGGCGACCGTCCTCGGTCAGCTTCTGGTGCGGCCGCGCAGGCGGGACCTGGTGGTTCACGGTGCTCCTGTTCGGGGTGGGTCAGCACGCACCTCGGCCCCGGACCTGCGACAGGTCCGGGGCCGAGGTGGTGGTGCGGGTGGTGCCGGTCAACGACCGGCGGGGATCACTTCGTGATCTTGGTGACGCGGCCGGCGCCGACGGTGCGGCCACCCTCGCGGATCGCGAACCGCAGGCCCTCGTCCATGGCGATCGGCTGGATCAGCTCGACCGCCATCTCCGTGTTGTCACCCGGCATGACCATCTCGGTGCCCTCGGGGAGGGTCACGACGCCGGTCACGTCCGTGGTGCGGAAGTAGAACTGCGGGCGGTAGTTGTTGAAGAACGGCGTGTGACGGCCGCCCTCGTCCTTCGAGAGGATGTAGACCGAGGCCTCGAAGTTGGTGTGCGGGGTCGTGGTGCCCGGCTTGGCCAGGACCATGCCGCGCTCGACGTCCTCGCGCTTGGTGCCGCGGAGCAGCAGACCGACGTTCTCACCGGCCTGGCCCTCGTCGAGCAGCTTGCGGAACATCTCGACACCGGTGACGGTGGTCTTGGCGGAGGTGTCGCGGATACCGAGGATCTCGATCTCCTCACCCACCTTGACGATGCCGCGCTCGATACGACCGGTGACGACGGTGCCACGACCGGTGATCGTGAAGACGTCCTCGACGGGCATGAGGAACGGCTTGTCGGTGTCGCGCTCGGGCTGCGGGATGTAGGAGTCCACCGCGTCCATGAGCTCGCCGATCGAGTCGGCCCACTTCTGGTCGCCGTTGAGGGCCGGGAAGGCCGCCACGCGCACGACGGGGACGTCGTCGCCGGGGAACTCGTACTCCGAGAGGAGCTCGCGCACCTCCATCTCGACGAGCTCGATGAGCTCCTCGTCGTCGACCATGTCGCACTTGTTCAGGGCGACGACCAGGGCGGGCACGCCGACCTGGCGGGCGAGCAGCACGTGCTCACGGGTCTGCGGCATCGGGCCGTCGGTGGCGGCGACCACGAGGATCGCGCCGTCCATCTGGGCCGCGCCGGTGATCATGTTCTTGATGTAGTCGGCGTGACCGGGGCAGTCGACGTGGGCGTAGTGACGCGCCTCGGTCTGGTACTCGATGTGGGCGATCGAGATGGTGATGCCGCGCTGGCGCTCCTCGGGGGCCTTGTCGATGGAGTCGAAGGGCGACTCCTCGTTGAGGTCCGGGTGCTTGTCGTGCAGCACCTTCGAGATCGCCGCGGTCAGCGTGGTCTTGCCGTGGTCGATGTGACCGATGGTGCCGATGTTGACGTGCGGCTTGTTCCGCTCGAACTTCGCCTTAGCCACTGGGGGCTCCTCCTGGTGTGGTTGTTACTTGACTCGTGGTTGAACTACGTGGTGCCGAGGGCTGGGACTACTCGCCCCGTGCCTTCTTGACGATCTCGTCGGCGATGTTCGAAGGAACCTCGGCGTACGAGTCGAACTCCATCGAGTACGACGCCTGGCCCGAGGTCTTCGACCGCAGGTCACCGACGTACCCGAACATCTCCGACAGCGGCACGAGGGCGGACACGACGAGGTCGCCGTGGGACTCCTCCTGCGCCCGGACCTGACCGCGGCGGGAGTTGATGTCGCCGATGACGGTACCCAGGAACGACTCCGGGGTGGTCACCTCGACGGCGAACATCGGCTCCAGCAGCACGGGCTTGGCCATGCGGGCGGCCTCCTTGAAGGCCTGGTTGCCGGCGATCTTGAACGCGAGCTCCGAGGAGTCCACGTCGTGGTAGGCGCCGTCCTCGAGGGTGACCTTGACGTCCACCATCGGGTAGCCGGCGAGCACGCCGAACTGCAGCGCGTCCTGTGCACCCTGGTCGACCGAGGGGATGTACTCCTTCGGGACGCGACCACCGGTGACGGCGTTGACGAACTCGTAGCCGGCGCCGGTACCGGTCTCGGGGTCGATGTTCGGCTCGATCGACATGACGACCTTGGCGAACTGACCCGAACCACCGGTCTGCTTCTTGTGGGTGTAGGAGTGACCCTTGACCTCGCGACGGATGGTCTCGCGGTAGGCGACCTGCGGCTTGCCGACGGTGGCCTCGACCTTGAACTCCCGCTTCATGCGGTCGACCAGGATCTCCAGGTGCAGCTCGCCCATGCCGGCGATGATGGTCTGGCCGGTCTCCTCGTCGGTCTTGACGACGAAGGTCGGGTCCTCCTCGGCCAGGCGCTGGATGGCGACACCCAGCTTCTCCTGGTCCGACTTGGTCTTCGGCTCGATGGCGACCTCGATCACCGGGGCCGGGAAGGTCATCGACTCCAGGACCACCGGGTTGGAGGAGTCCGAGAGCGTGTGACCGGTCTTGGTGTCCTTCAGACCCATGACGGCGACGATCTGACCGGCGCCGACCGAGGCGATCTCCTCACGCTTGTTGGCGTGCATCTGGTAGACCTTGCCGATCCGCTCCTTGCGGCCGTTGCTGGAGTTCAGCACGGTGCCGCCGGCCTCCATGATGCCGGAGTAGACGCGGACGAAGGTCAGCTTGCCCAGGTGCGGGTCGGAAGCGATCTTGAACGCCAGCGCGGCCAGCGGCTCCTCGGTCGAGGGCTTGCGGGTGATCTCGTTCTCCGGGATCTCCTCGACGTTCGGCTTGTGGCCGGTGATGCCCTCGACGTCGATCGGGGAGGGCAGGTAGTCGACGATCGCGTCGAGCAGGGGCTGGACGCCCTTGTTCTTGAACGCGGTGCCGGTGAGGATCGGGTTCAGCTTGTCGGCCAGGGTCGCGCGACGGATCGCGGCCTTGAGCTCCTCGACGGTGAACTCCTCGCCCTCGAGATACTTCTCCATGACCTCGTCATCGGCCTCGGAGAGGGTCTCGAGCAGCTTCTCGCGGTACTCCTCGACCTTGTCGGCCATGTCGGCCGGGATCTCCTCGACGACGTAGTCCTCGCCCTGGGCGGTCTCGCCGCGCCAGACCTTGGCGTTCATCTCGACGAGGTCCACGACACCGATGAAGTCGCCCTCGGCGCCGATCGGCAGCTGGAGGACCAGCGGGGTCGAGTTGAGCTTGTTCACGATCGAGTCGACCACGCGGTAGAAGTCCGCGCCGGTGCGGTCGAGCTTGTTGACGAAGCACATCCGCGGGACGGCGTACTTGTTGGCCTGGCGCCACACGGTCTGCGACTGCGGCTCCACGCCGGCCACGCCGTCGAACACGGCGACGGCGCCGTCGAGGACGCGCAGCGAGCGCTCGACCTCGACGGTGAAGTCGACGTGACCGGGGGTGTCGATGATGTTGATCTGGTGCTTCTTCCACCAGCAGGTGGTCGCAGCAGAGGTGATCGTGATGCCACGCTCCTGCTCCTGCTCCATCCAGTCCATCGTGGCAGCGCCGTCGTGGACCTCACCGATCTTGTAGGAGATACCGGTGTAGAACAGGATGCGCTCGGTGGTGGTCGTCTTGCCGGCGTCGATGTGCGCCATGATGCCGATGTTGCGGACCTGCTTGAGGTCGGTGGTGATGTCGACAGCCACGTTTAGTCGCGTTCCTTAGGTCGAGGGGGTGCGGGGTGTGAGCGGGGCGGCGCGCCGGTCGGCGGCCACCCCGCCCGAGGTCACCAGCGGTAGTGGGCGAAGGCCTTGTTGGACTCGGCCATCTTGTGGGTGTCCTCGCGCTTCTTCACCGCGGCACCGAGGCCGTTGGAGGCGTCGAGGATCTCGTTCATCAGGCGCTCGGACATCGTCTTCTCGCGACGGTCCTGGGCGTAGCCGACGAGCCAGCGCAGCGCGAGCGTGGTGCCGCGCGTGCCCTTGACCTCGATCGGGACCTGGTAGGTCGCACCGCCGACGCGGCGGGACTTGACCTCGATGGCCGGCTTGACGTTGTCCAGCGCGCGCTTGAGCGTCACGACCGGGTCGGTGCCGGTCTTCTCGCGGCAGCCCTCGAGGGCGCTGTAGACGATGCGCTGCGCGACCTGCTTCTTGCCGTCCTGCAGCACCTTGGAGACGAGCTGGGTGACCAGCTGCGACCCGTAGACCGGGTCGACGTCGATCGGCCGCTTCGGAGCGGGGCCCTTGCGCGGCATGTCAGCTCTTCTCCTTCTTCGCGCCGTAGCGGCTGCGAGCCTGCTTGCGGTTCTTGACACCCTGGGTGTCGAGGGTGCCGCGGATGATCTTGTAGCGGACGCCGGGGAGGTCCTTCACACGGCCGCCGCGCACGAGCACGATCGAGTGCTCCTGGAGGTTGTGGCCCACGCCGGGGATGTAAGCGGTGACCTCGACGCCGCTGGACAGGCGCACACGGGCGACCTTGCGCAGGGCGGAGTTCGGCTTCTTGGGCGTGGTGGTGTAGACGCGGGTGCAGACGCCGCGGCGCTGCGGAGATCCCTTCAGGGCAGGCGTCTTGTTCTTCGACACCTTGTCCTGGCGGCCCTTGCGGACCAGCTGGTTGATGGTGGGCACCTGGTGGTTCCCCTTCTTTTCCTCTTCTCACTGCGCAGCGATCTGCTCCGCAGGGTGTGACGGCGGCCGGACGTGCTCCGCCGTGCGTGCCGGGTGGTGCTGCTCAACCCGCGTTGCTCGCCCCCGAGGTCGGGCGTGTCGCCCTCAGCACGGTGCCGCCCCGATCCCGGGGAGGCGGTGGACAGTGCGTGGCGGCCGATGCCGGGCCTGTTTCCGGCAGCTACTTCCGCGCACGCGCAACGGCCTGGTCGTCCCAGACACGAGGAATGAGGCTACCCGGCGCCCGCAGGGCGGTCAAAACCCGACGAAGGCCCAGGAACAGGGCCGCGGACAGCAGCGTCCCGACCACCGTAGCGGCCCCTCCGACCAGCAGGGTCCAGCGGGCTCCCCAGGTCTCCCCCACCCAGCCGATGAAGGGCGCGCCGAGCGGGGTCCCGCCGATGAAGATCATCATGTACAGCGCCATCACGCGACCACGCATCACCGGGTCGGTGTGCAGTTGCAGGTGGGCGTTGGCACTGGTGATCATCGTCAGCGCGGCCAGGCCGAGCAGCGGGCACAGCAGCGCGAAGGTTAGGTACGACGGAGCGAGCCCGGCCACCATCTCCAGCGCCCCGAACGCCACCGCCGCCCCCACGACCAGCCGGTGCCGCACGTGCGGGCGCCGGGCGGCCATCAGCGACCCGGCCAGCGAGCCGACCGCCAGGAACGTGCCGAGCAGGCCGTACTCGGTCGGGCCGCGCCCGAACACCTCGGTGGCCATCAGCGCGCTGGTCATCTGGAAGTTCAGCCCGAAGGTGCCGGCGAAGAACACGATGCCGAGGATCAGCAGCAGGTCGGGCCGACCCCTGACGTAGGCGACGCCCTCGCGGACCTGGCCGGGTCGCCGCGGCACCCGGTCGGGGGTGCGCAGGGCCGCCCCGTCCAGTGCGCGCAGGGTGAGCACGGGAGCGGCGTACGAGAGGCCGTTGAGGAGGATGACCCAGCCGGTGCCGACGGCTCCGGCGCCGAACGCGGCGATCAGGAGGCCGGCCAACGCCGGGCCGATGATGCGCGCGGTGTTGAAGCTGGCGGAGTTGAGCCCGACGGCGTTGGTCAGGTCGTCGGGTCCGACGATCTCGGAGACGAAGGACTGGCGGGCCGGGGCGTCGAAGGCGGAGGCCACGCCGAGCACCAACGCGAGCACGTAGACGTGCCAGATCTGCACCTGGCCGGTGACCGCGAGGAGCCCCAGCACGACGGCGGGGACGGCCATGGCGACGTTGGTGACCTGCAGCAGCCAGCGCTTGGGGACGCGGTCCGCGACCACGCCCGCCAGCGGGGAGAGCAGCAGGAACGGGAGGAACTGCAGCCCCGTGACCACGCCGAGGGCCGCGCCCGAGCCGGTGAGCACCAGCACCAGCCAGTCCTGGGCCACCCGCTGCATCCAGGTGCCGACGTTGGACACCAGGGCACCGGCGGCGTAGCGCCGGTAGTTGGCGTTGGACAGGGCGCGGAACGTGGGGCTCAGGTCGTCGCCTCCGGGACTGGGCGGGAAGGGTGTCGACCGGTCAACAACGTGTCGGGGTCAACCATTCCCGGCCCCCGGTCGACCGGGGGCCGGGTCTCAGGTGAGCCAGGCGGTGATCGGGTCGATGGCGAAGTAGACGACGAACAGCGCGGCCACCACGAGCAGCAGCGGGTGGAGCGCGCGGGCCTTGCCCAGGACCAGCTTGATCAGCACGTAGGAGACGAACCCGGCGCCGATGCCGACGGTGATCGAGTAGGTGAACGGCATCAGCACGATCGTGAGGAACGCGGGGATCGCGATCTCGAGGTCGGCCCAGTCGACTCCGGTGACCTGCTGCATCATCAGGAAGCCCACGAGGACCAGCGCCGGGACGGCCGCCTCGGACGGGATCGCGCTCACGATCGGCGCGAAGAAGGTCGAGAGCAGGAACAGCAGACCGGTGACCACCGAGGCCAGACCGGTGCGCGCACCCTCGCCGACGCCCGAGGCCGACTCGATGTAGGAGGTGTTGGACGACACCCCGCCCAGGCCACCGGCGATCGCGGCGACGGAGTCGACGACCAGGATCCGCTCGGTGTGCGGCGGGACCCCCTCGGCGTCGTTGAGGCCGGCCTCCGCACCGATGGCGGTCATCGTGCCCATGGTGTCGAAGAAGTCGGCGAGCATGAGCGAGAAGACGAGCAGGATCGCACCGATCACCCCGACGGCCCCGGCGGAGAAGGCCCCGAACAGGTCGACCCGGAACAACGTGCCGAAGTCGGGCACGTCCACGATGCCGTCGAAGGTCGGGACGGTCAGGCCCCATCCGCCGGGGTTGCTCTCCACGTCACGGGCGCCGAGGTCCAGGGCCGCCTCGAGCAGGAAGGCGCCCAGGGTGGTCACCGCGATGGCCAGCAGGATCGCGCCCTTGACCCGGCGCACCCACAGGGCGATGAGAAGCAGCAGGCCGAGGCTGAACACCAGGACCGGCCACCCCGACAGCTGCCCGGTGGCGCCCAGCTGCACCGGCGTACCGGCACCGGGACGGACGAAGCCCGCGTCGACGAACCCGATCAGCGCGATGAAGAGGCCGATGCCGACCGAGATCGCGACCTTGAGCTGGTTGGGGACGGCGTGGAAGACCGCGCTGCGGAAGCCGGTGAGCACCAGGACGAGGATCACCACGCCCTCGAGCACCACCAGGCCCATCGCCGCCTCCCAGGTGGAGACCGTGGCGATCGAGAACGCCACGAAGGCGTTGAGGCCGAGCCCGGCGGCCAGGGCCAGCGGGAACTTGGCGACCGAGCCCATCAGGATCGTCAGGACGCCCGCCACCAGGGCGGTGCCGGCCGCGACGGCCGGCAGGTTCGGCTCGGAGCCCCCGCCGAGGTAGGCCCCGGTGGAGTCCGGGACCAGCCCGAGGATCAGGGGGTTCAGCACGATGATGTAGGCCATCGTCAGGAACGTGACGACCCCGCCGCGGACCTCACGGGCCACGGTCGAGCCGCGGGCGGTGATCTCGAAGTATCGGTCGAGGGCGCTGGGGGCGTGGGGGCTGCTGGTGGTCCCGGGGGTGCTCACGGAGGCACACCCAACCAGACCCTCCCGGCGGGCGTCGAGACGGGCCGTGACGACGGCTACAGTCGCGGTCGTGGACCTGCGCGACGAGCAGCCGACCCAGCACGAGATCGGCAACCGGACCTTCCTGGTCGCCGACGTCGACCCGCTCGACGTCGACGGGGTGCGGACCGTGTCGGTGGGCTCGGGGATGTTCCTGCTCGGCTTCTTGGCGCTGCTCCCGTTCTACGGCTCGCTGGAGGAGAACGGCCGCACCTGGTGGCTGTGGATGTGCCTGACCGGCTTCGCGCTCGGGCTCTTCGGCGTGGAGTACTGCCGGCGCCGCCGCGCCGCCCGCGACCGGATGCGCGAGGACGGGGAGTGAGCACTCCCCCGTCCCTCCCACCCACCCGCTGGGAGCAGGCCGGCCCGGAGGCCGCCCGGGGCTTCGGACGCAAGTTCGCCGAGCTCGTCGCGAGCGGCCAGGACGTCGACGGCGAGGCCCGCCTGGCCGACACCCTGCTGCCGCGCGGCGGCCGCGTCCTCGACGTGGGCGCCGGGATGGGGCGCGTGACCGCTGCCCTCTCTGCGCGCGGGCACACGGTCGTCGGGCTCGAGCCCGACCTCGCGTTGGTCGAGCAGGCACGCAGCACCTACCCCGGCATCGACGTCCTGCACAGCGACGTCCTCGGCCTCGACGACGAGCTGCTCGGCGAGCGACCCGCTGAGTTCGACCTGGTGGTCGTCGTCGGCAACGTCATGGTCTTCCTCGCCGAGGGCACCGAGCGCCGGGTGCTGTCGCTGCTCCGCTCCCGCCTCGCGCCGGGCGGCCGGGTGCTGCTCGGCTTCCACCTCGTCGGAGCACCGGCGCACGCGCGGTCCTACCCCGCCGAGGAGTTCGTGGCCGAAGTCGAGGCGTGCGGGCTGCGGGTCGATGCGCGGTTCGGCTCCTACGAGCTGCACCCGGCCAACGAGGAGTACGCCGTGTGGGTGCTGTCGGCCGACGACGCTGCTGCGCCCTCGACCGAGCTCGGGCGCGCGTTCCGCGACTGACCGCCGGGTCTCGACGCCCGCTCGCTGGCGCTCGCTGCTCGACCAGCGGTGGTCCAGGTCGGCGCGTCGGTCAGAAGGACTCGATGAGGCTGGCGTCGAGGTCGTCGACGACCGGCTCGGGCAGCGGCTGCGGCTCGTGCTTCTTGGCCAGTCGGACCTCGGAGTGGGCCCCGCAGCCGTGGTCGAGGGAGACGATGCGGCCGTCGTCGTTGGCGTCGCCGTTGGCGCAGACGCCGAAGGTCTCGGCCAGCGGACCGGCGATGCGCATGAGGAACCCGCACGACGTGCACTGGTCGGGCGCCGACTGGGCGATCGGGGCCGAGGGGCCGCCGTCACCGTCGTACCAGCGCTGGGCGGCGAGCTCGCGGCCCTCCGGGGAGAGGGTGCGGGAGCGACCGAGGCCGAGGTCCTTGGCGACCTGGCGGATCTGCGCCTTCTCGTCGGCGTCGAGCGGGTCGTCGCCGAAGGAGTAGGTGGGGACCAGGCGCGGGTCGTCGTCGGCGACCGGCAGCAGGTCGCCCGGGGACAGGTCGCCGGGGCGGATGCGCTCGCGGTAGGGCACCCACTCGGGCGCCACGATGGCCTCGTCGCCGGGCAGCAGCACCGTCTCGGCGACGGTCACGTGCTTCTGGCGGGGGGCGCGGACCAGCGTCACGCACCAGTGCCAGCCGACGTAGCCCTTGCGGGTGCAGGCGAAGCGGTGGGTGACCACGCGCTCGCCCTCGACGTCGTGGCCGAGGTGCTCGCCCACGTCACGCGGGTCGTCCACGTCGGCGACCAGGGCGTCGCGTGCGACGTCGACGGCCGCGACCGTGGCACGGTCGGGCTTGGCACGGGCGATGGTCGTCACGGCGAGCAATCATGCCTCCTCCCCGGTGGTCGTGTCAGGTCGCCCCGCCCGACGGACGCGTCCCGGCCTGCAGCCCCGTGTCCCTCACCCGACCCGCTCGGTGCCACCAGGCAGGATGGGGCGCATGACGACGCCGCCCGAGGACCAGCCGGGTGCCGCGTCCTCCGCGAGCGGCCCCGGCCGTACGTCGGTGGACGGCTCGGCCGGGGCGGCGGGCGGGTCCGGTGGGACCTCCGGCGGCGCGGCCGGACCCATCCCGGGCAGCCGGGCCAGGGCCGTCGGCAGGGGGCTGGGGACCGGCGCCAGGGTGACCGGCCGCGGGGCGGCCGGGGTCGCCAGGGCGACGGGCCGGGCGACGGCGTACGTCGGGGTCCAGGCGCGGCGCGCCGCCGGTGCCCAGGGGGCCGAGGACTCCGGTCTCAACCGACTGATCTACCTGCACTTCTTCAACACCGCGGGCGACGCGGCCGTGGCGATCTCGCTGGCCGGCAGCCTGTTCTTCCAGGTGCCGTCCGGCGAGGCCCGGGGGCAGGTGGCGCTCTTCCTGGGCCTGACGATGCTGCCGTTCGCGATCGTGGCGCCGCTGATCGGGCCGTTCCTCGACCGGTTCTCCCACGGACGACGGTGGGCGATCGGGGCGACGATGGCCTTCCGCGCGTTCCTCGCCTGGGCGCTGGCGGGCGCCATCGCCACCGGTGACTCGCCGTGGCTCTTCGCCGCCGCGCTCGGTGTTCTCGTCTCCTCCAAGGCCTACGGGGTGACCCGCGCGGCCGCGGTGCCCCGCTTGCTGCCCGAGGGCTTCACGCTGGTCAAGGCCAACGGGCGGGTCTCGCTGGCCGGCATCGTCGGCGCGTCCGTGTCGGCGCCCCTGGCGGGTCTGGCCTCGCTCGCGGGGTCGGAGTGGTCGCTGCGCTACGCGTTCCTGCTGTTCGTGGTCGCCACCGTCTGCGCGATCCGGCTCCCGGAGAAGGTTGACTCGTCGGTGGGCGAGGGCGAGCTGGTGCTGATGGGCGAGAGCCTGCTGCGGCCCGGCCGGCGCCCGCGGACCCGCATCCCGCACCCGGTCGCGTTCGCGCTTCGGGCCAACTGCGGGCCGCGGTGGATGAGCGGTTTCCTGCTCATGTTCATGGCGTTCCTGCTGCGCGAGAACCCACCCGACTCAGGGCTCTCCGCCGAGGTGCTGATCGCACTGGTGGTCGGTGCCGCCGGCGCCGGCAACGGGCTCGGCGTCGCGCTCGCCTCGCTCCTGCGGCGCATCAACCCGTCGGTGACGGTCGTGCTGGCCCTCCTGGCCGACGCGACGCTGGCGATCGTGGCCACCGTGTTCTATGGGGTGCTGCCGCTCGTCCTGCTCGGGCTGGTCGCCGGGCTGTCGCAGTCGCTGGCGAAGTTCTGCCTCGACGCCACGATCCAGCGCGACGTGCCCACCGGGGTCCAGGCGTCGGCGTTCGCACGCTCGGACACGACCCTCCAGCTGGCCTGGGTCATCGGCGGCTTCGTCGGCATCGCCCTGCCCCTGGACCCGCCGCGGCTCGGTCTCGGGGTCGCCTTCGCCGTGCTCGCGGCGTGGTCGGTGTTCGTGCTGGCCAGCCGGCGCTCGATGCCGGTGCCGGTCGCCGGCTGACGTGCGCGAGTGACCTCTCGGCCGTGCGTGAGCGACGGCGGATTCAAGGGGTGGTCGCAACACCTTTGGTTTGGTCTTCGGCGAGCAACTTAGCGAAGACCTCTGCTGGGGTGTGGAAGCCGAGTCGTTTGCGGGGGCGGTTGTTGAGCTGTTTGGCGATGGCGTCGAG
>LULL01000059.1_pt1 | contig 81104 bp, 80 predicted proteins | sample 728161 | NCBI WGS metagenome assembly LULL01 (sample SAMN03860290, study PRJNA289734) | marine metagenome | biome: seawater column; feature: ocean; material: water; isolation source: Red Sea water column Station 149 - depth 500m | place: Saudi Arabia: Red Sea | collected 2011-10-15 | depth 500 m
AGAGCCGGCACCGGCCGGCAGCTCACCCACGCCCACACTGCGAACCTCGTCGCGATCCACCAGAATCACCGATGACGAATCCTCACCGGTGGATCAGGGCTGAGTCACGCATGGAGCATGTTGGCGCGACGCCGACGAGGCGAGCAACGCGCAGGCCCACCGGCCTGCTGTCCGAACAGGCCCCGCCGCGCTCATCGGTGTCCAGGACGGTGGTTCCGGTGACAGGTAGGGATCGGCTGGCGGATCCCCACGCGGCCGTCCCTCCGAGGAGGGCCACATGCGTCAAGTGTCGTTGAGTACCCGGCCCCGTTTCGGCGACGACTGGGCGGAACGGGGCCGGGTTCGCGTCGCCTGTTCGATGGAGGTCGAGGAAGGCCGCCGCGAATCCGGTGGCGCCGAGAGGCTCTGGGTCCTCCAGGCGTCAGCGGTGGGCCGAACGTAATAGCGTCGCCCAGGTGACCGGCGGGTAAGAGACCGACGTCATAACGTCGAGCCGCGTCCGTATCAACCTTGGGCGAAACGAGGATGTCGATCGGCTATTAGCTGGACCATACGGGCCGGGTACCGCACGGGGACAGGGCTTGACTCCAGCACGCGGTTGCAGCACCCCTCTGGCCGCAACCTAGAGGTATCGCTGGAGCGGTAAGAGCCTGTTCGGGACACCGAGCCTGCGAGAAGCAGTCAGTACCCCGTCGCCGTTCGCGGCCGAGTTCTGGCGCGTTTGCTCCTCGGGAACTGCCTCGGGTCCTGTCGGGCCTCGTAACCGTCGTGCTCCGCTCAGCACGTGAGTCGTGGGGCCCGCGCCCGGGGGCGGCCGTCGAGCTATGACGTACGTCCCTACTGGCCAGTCGCGTATCGAACCGGCCGCGGGAACGCCTAACGTCACAACGGCGGAAGCCAGCCGGCCGGGGGGTCGCATGGCTGAGGCCAGCCGTCGCGTTGATCTGCTCCGTCGGTCAATTGGCGACTGCGGGCTCGCCGGCACAGACTTGCGGCGAGCCCGGAACCCCCACGAGACAAGGCACCACCTTCTCGTGGGCGGAGCAGGTCATCTGCTCGCAGCAAGGGATCGTCGGGGCGCGCTCCCTCCTTGGGCGAAACCCGCCGACGTGCCCTTGTATCTGAACGAGCGAGCGATCCACGAGGTGCTCGCTCGGTGGGAGCGAGCGTCAGCGATGCGATGCTCCGTCGCGGTTGGTACCGGTCGGGACGTCCCGCTTGTCGGCGTGTCTGTCGTGCACATTCGGCGCACAAGGGCGAGGTCGCAGACCCCTGTGGCCTGAGTCCTTTACCGCCGGTCGCGGTGGCCGCTACATCAGTCGGCAGCGCGTCCGGTGGGAGGTCGTAGCGCTTAGGGATCTACGTTCGGCGTTCGATGTCTGGCGGCATCGCGCCGGCGATCAGGCGAACTGCGTTGCGCACGGCTAGCCATTCGGCTCCGAGAAGAGTGCCGTCGGAGCGGCGACGTTCGAGGTGTGCCAGGAGCTGACCGACTGCTTCGGGATCGTTCCGGATGACCCGAAGGGCTTGCTCGGGGGAGGGGTGCGAGGCCTTCCGGGGGTTTGCGTCGGCGCTCGGAAGCGGCTGGCTGGAGGCGTCGGTCAGCGGCCCTGCAGCGGCCTGCACGTCCTGCGCTCGGTAACGCGGGACGTCGACCAGCCGGACCTCGACGGCGCCCTTCCGTGCGCCGAGCCGCCGCAAGGCGGCATCGTTCCGGCATCTGGTCGAGCACCAGACTGGGCGTCGGCCGACGCCCCGGTAGACGACTGTGCCGCCGCAGTTCGGGCAGGAGCGAACATCTTCTGGGTGCTGATCATGGTCGGCCATAGAAGGCTCCAGGCGACTGGGGACTCACCGTCGTTTCGCACAATCGAAACACTCGAGGGTCCGAGGATGCAAGAGGTGTGTGGCACTTGGTCGGTCGCGGAAATTTGGGGGGACGCAGAGGGGTGTCGGTGACGGCTGGGGCGTCGGGTTCGGATCGGCTGGACTGGCTGGGCCGAGGGAGCGGGTTTGAAGGTTTCTGCGGCTCGGTGATCGCTCGGGGACCGGGAAAATGTCGTAGGTGACTGTCAGAGTCCATGTCGACACGAGTGAGGACCAGATGAGTCAGCAGACGATCAAGCAGCAGGCGCGGCGTACGGCGCGGGATGGCCGAGAAGCGGCGGCGCGAGCGCGAGGAGCGGGTGCGCCGGGTGATCGACCTGGCCGAGCGGGTCATGGTCGCGATAGGTGAGCGCGACCAGGCGGTGATGGAAACCGAGAAGCGCGCCGGTGAGGCGCTGCGGGAGTTGACCGAGCGAGAGGGTCTATCCCTGAGCGAGGCCGTCGAGTGGTGCGGTGAGACGGTGAGCGTTCGGGAGGCGACGCGGCTGCGGCGGCTCGCCGGCGACCAGGCCGACAGTGGCGACGGCGAGCAGGGCGGCGACGGTGCGGCGGGGCTGGCGCCTGCCGGGAGCGGGGGAGCGGGTGCCGGTTCGGCGGCTGGATGACGCCGGCCTCACGGCGGTCGCGGCAGCGATCGCCGATTCGGCGGTGCTCACGCGGTACCGGGCGAAGGTCGCCACGGTGCCGGGCAGTGAGTGCCTGTGGTGGACCGGAGCGGTGGCCGGTCGGTCCGAGCGAGAGCGCACGGACGGCGGCGGCCATGGCCGGTTCTGGTACGCGCCGGGGCGGGTGATCATCGCGCACCGGTTCGCGTTTGCGGTGATGCACGGCGTGGACTCGCTCGCCCAGGCACGGCTGCTCGGGCATCGGTGTCACAACCCGCTATGCCAGCGGATCGCGCCGAACCACGTCGTGGTGTCGAGCGCGGCGCAGAATCGCCGGGAGTGGTCGGTACAGCCGCGGCTGCCCTACAGCCCGCTGGCCGACCCGCGTGGCCCGCGTCGGCAAGCGCGGGAGCTGCGCGACCTGGCGCGGGGAGGACCCGCAGCTGGTGGCCGACGACCTCGCGCGGCTCCAGGAGCTGCTGGGCGAGCAGCTGACGCTCTGGTGATCCCGACCCGAGACCGGGCCGAACGCAGAAGGCCGCCCACAGCGGACACAGCGCAGCGGGCGGCCTTGGCGGTTGGGGCAGACGATCACCCGGCCTCTCGGTCCACGGCGGCGTTCATGCGGGCTCGCCGTCGAGGAGCCGACCGAGCGTCTCCCACAGGTCGACGTAGCCGTCCGCGTCCTCGGGTGCCTGCTCGCCCACTGGGCGTGCAGGGCGCGGATGCGGTCGAGCCGGTCCAGGCGGTCGGGCAGCGCGGTGCGCGCGGCGGCCATGAACTCGACGTCGGCGGCGTGGCCAGTGGTCTTGAGGCCGAGCCAGTGATCGTGGCCGGCGTAGTAGGCCACGAGGATGTTGTCCGGGATCAGGGCGTCGGCGGCGGTGGCGCGGATCTTGTCACCGACACGCGTCCACGGGCCGGGGGTCGCGCGGGCTCCAGGGCGCGGAGCGTGGCGTCGTCCTCGCTCATGCTGGCTGGTCCTCCCGGGCGGTCGCGTCGGCGAGGTCGAGCCGCCCGGAGGCGGCGGTGGCCACGGCGGTGATCCGGGCGGCGAGCGCGCGCAACTCGGCGGGCGTGCCCTGGATCGCCACCACGTCGTCCCCGGCCAGCGTCAGGACCGGTTGGCGGTGCTCACCGGCTCCCACCCAGTCCTCGCCGGGGGTGAACACCTGGACGCTGGTCTCGCGGGCGGCCAGCCACTCGATGTGCGCGCTCACGGGGTCACCTCGGCGGGTGGGGTGCCAATGAGGCGGCGGAACGCCGCATCGTCGGACTCCATGGCGAGCAGACCCGGTGCTGATCGTCGGCTCGTCCGGCGACCTCGGTCAGCACGACTCGCAGGCCCTCAGGAACGCGACAACGTCGCGGGCGCTGAGGTCTCCGCGTGGCGGGATCGGCACGGACATCAGCCGCGTAGGGGACTGCGTTCATGGCTACGCGGCGTCGCGCTGGTCCTCCGCGCTGATGACGGTGCCGGTCGGGTCCGGCTGGGCGGGCTCGGTCATGGCTCCTCCTTCGATTGGGCCGGTGGCGGGCCGGACTCGGGGTCTCAGCCCGACGGTGGTTCGTGCGGGATTGAGCGTGAGGCTCCTCCGGTTCAACTCGCCACTCCCGCACGTCAGGCAGAGCCCGGGTCCTCGGATCCGGCGCTTCGTCCGTTCCCGGTGCCAGTTGAGTCCCCGATGATGGTGTAACGCGGTTGCCGGCCTCGTCGTAGTAGACGTGGAGCGGCCACCGCGTGATCTTCGAGTGAACCCTTCACAGCACTCTCGAACGGAGCATCACGGTGACCGCACCTCACATTGTCGACCCTGCCGGCCTGCTTGGCGAGGCCCTGGCGGAAGCCTCCCCGGACCTCATGCGCAACCTGCTGCAGACGGTGATCAACGCGCTGCTGTCCGCCGACGCCGACGCGGTGGTCGGTGCCGAGTGGGGCCAACGCAGCCCGGACCGGACCGCGCAGCGCAACGGCTACCGGCACCGCGACCTGGACACCCGGGTCGGCACGATCGACGTCGCGATCCCCAAGCTGCGCACCGGGACGTACTTCCCCGAGTGGCTGCTCGAGCGGCGCAAGCGGGCCGAGTCGGCGCTGATCACGGTGGTGGCGGACTGTTATCTGGCCGGGGTGAGCACCCGCCGGATGGACAAGCTCGTCAAGCAGCTGGGCATCAACAGCCTGTCGAAGTCGCAGGTGTCCCGGATGGCCGCCGACCTGGACGAGCAGGTCGAGGCCTTCCGCCACCGGCCCCTCGACGAGGCCGGACCCTTCACGTTCGTCGCCGCCGACGCCCTGACCATGAAGGTGCGCGAGGGCGGGCGGGTCATCAACGCTGTGGTCCTGATCGCGACCGGTGTCAACGGTGACGGGCACCGCGAGGTCCTGGGCATGCGGGTGGCCACGGCCGAGACCGGGGCGGCGTGGAACGAGTTCTTCGCCGACCTCGTGGCCCGCGGCCTGGCTGGGGTCCGGCTCGTGACCTCAGACGCGCACGCCGGCCTCGTCGAGGCCATCGCGGCCAACCTTCCCGGCGCCACCTGGCAGCGCTGCCGCACCCACTACGCCGCCAACCTCATGAGCGTGACCCCGAAGTCGATGTGGCCGGCGGTCAAGGCGATGCTGCACTCGGTCTACGACCAGCCCGACGCCGCCGCGGTGCACGCCCAGTTCGACCGGCTGCTGGACTACGTGGCCGCCAAGCTGCCGGCGGTGGCCGAGCACCTCGACGCCGCCCGCGCCGACATCCTGGCCTTCACCGCCTTCCCCAAGGACGTCTGGACCCAGATCTGGTCCAACAACCCCTCCGAGCGGCTGAACAAGGAGATCCGGCGCCGCACCGACGCCGTGGGCATCTTCCCCAACCGGCAGGCCATCGTTCGCCTCGTCGGGGCCGTGCTGGCCGAACAGACCGACGAATGGGCCGAAGGCCGCCGCTACCTCGGCCTCGAAGTCCTCGCCCGCTGCCGACTCGCTCCAGTGACCGACACGACGACGGAGGTGAGCACCGACCCCGTCCTCGAACTCAGCGCCTAACCCCTACGAAGGATCACAGGCGATACACCACTACCTGGGACTTGACCCCGGTGCCTAATCCGTGGAGCGAGTCGCTGGAGGCGAGCGCGCGGCAAGGGGGCGTGTCAGATCCTCTGTGTAAGGGCGTGACCTCCAACCTGAATCGCATGGGCGGTTCTCGAGAGGAGTCACGTCATGGAGGAAGTGCTGGACACTGTCGAGGTGGGACGGCCTCGACGCGAGCCTGAGGAGCCTCAGTTCCTCGACGCCGAGGCGATTGAGGCGCTGATCGCGCAGGCCCGTGAGCAGGGGGTGGAGCTGCTCGGCGAGGGTGGTCTGCTCAAGCAGATGACCAAGGCCGTGCTCGAGCGGGCGTTGGCCGAGGAGCTGACCGATCATTTGGGCTACGAGGTCGGCGACTCGGCCGGGAACGGGTCTGGGAACAGCCGCAACGGCTACACCCCGAAGAAGCTGATCACCGAGGCCGGGACGCTGGATCTGGACGTCCCGCGGGACCGGGCCGGCACCCACGAGCCCCAGATCGTCCGCAAGGGACAGAGCCGCCTGGACGGGATCGACAAGATCGTGATCGGGCTCTAGGCCCACGGCATGACCGTGCGCGACATCCAGAACCACCTGCTCGACATCTACGAGATCGACGTCTCCCGGATCTGATCTCCAAGATCACCGACGCCGTCCTCGACGAGGTCCGCGAGTGGCAGGCCCGGCCGCTGGAGCCGGTGTGGCCGGTGATCTTCCTCGACGCCATCGTGTGCAAGGTCCGCGACTCCGGGATGGTGAAGAACAAGGCCGCCCACCTGGCCGTCGGGGTCGGCGTCGACGGCGAGAAGGAGGTCCTCGGGATCTGGGTCGAGCACACCGAGGGCGCGAAGTTCTGGCTGCGAGTGATGAACGACTTGAAGTCCCGCGGGATCGAGGACGTCTTGATCGTGGTGTGCGACGGCCTGACCGGGCTCCCGGCCGCGATCGAGGCGGTCTGGCCCAATGCGGTCGTGCAGACCTGCATCGTGCACCTGACCCGCGCGAGCCTGCGGTGGTCAACTACAAGGACCGCAAACGCGTCGCCGCCCAGCTACGGCTGATCTACAGCGCCCCGACCGAGCAGGGCGCCCGCGACGCCCTGGATGCCTGGACCGACTCCGAGATCGGCCGCCAGTACCCCGCGATCAAACGACAGTGGGAGGTTGCCTGGGAGCAGGTGATCCCGTTCTTCGCGTTCCCGCCCGAGGTCCGCAAGGTCATCTACACCACCAACATGATCGAGTCGATCAACTACCAGCTACGCAAGATCACCAAGACCCGCGGCCACTTCCCGACCGACGACGCCCGGAGCCTGACCCGGTAGCCCGGACACCTGATCTGTAGCGATGATCGCTGCAGGAAGGGAGTTCGAAGATGCCTGCACCTCACCCGCCCGAGTTCCGTCGCAGGGCGATCGACCTGGCCCGGCAGCCGGATGCGTCGGTCGCCCAGGTCGCGAAGGATCTGGGGATCAGCGAGTCCGGTCTGCGCCGCTGGATGGCCCAGGACGACATCGACTCCGGCCGCAAGGAAGGTCTCTCGACCAGCGAGCGCGAAGAGCTGGTCCGGCTACGTCGGGAGAACCGGCGCCAGCAGATGGAGATCGAGATCCTCAAACGCGCCTCGGCCTACTTCGCACAGGAGAACGTGCTCCCAAAATAGGGTTCCGGCTGGTCCAGGAGCTCGCCGCGGACGGCTTCGATGTCGCGGTGGCCTGCCGGGTCTTGAAGGTCTCGCGGTCGGGCTACTACGAGTGGCGCGACCGACCGCCCTCGAACCGTGACCTCGAGGACGCCTATCTGGCGAACACCATCGTCGACATCCATCAGATGTCACGGTGCTCCTACGGCACCCCACGGGTGCACGCCGAGCTCCGGCTCGGGATGGGCGTCCGGGTCGGGCGCAAGCGCGTGGCTCGACTGCTGCGGATGACCGGCCGTCGCGGGATCAGCCACCGCCACAAGCGTCGCCACCGGCCTGCTGAGGCGGTTCACCAGGACCTCGTGCAACGACGGTTCGTGGCCGCTGGGCCGGATCTGTTGTGGTGCACCGACATCACCGAGCACCCCACCCGGGCCGGGAAGGTCTACTGCGCGGCGGTGCTCGACGTGTTCACCCGGCAGGTGGTGGGCTGGTCGATCGCCGATCACATGCGCTCCGAGCTGGTCGTCGATGCCCTGCAGATGGCGATCTGGCGCCGCCGGCCCGCGCCCGGGACCGTGGTGCATGCCGATAGGGGCAGCCAGTACACGTCGTGGGTCTTCGGGCACCGGCTCCGCGACGCCGGCCTGCTCGGATCCATGGGCCGCGTCGCGTCCAGCGTGGACAACTCGATGATCGAGTCGTTCTGGTCGACCATGCAACGCGAACTGCTCGACACCCGCGCCGTGTGGGACAGCCAGGAGCAACTCGGCGCAGCGATCTTTGAGTGGATCGAGGCCTGGTACAACCCGCGCCGACGGCATACCTCGATCGGGATGCTCAGCCCCGTCGACTACGAGCATCACTGGCAGCAGCAACACCTTCACACCGCCGCCAACGGAGCGGCATGATCACCACACCACCCGTGTCCGGAGAACCGGGTCAGGCTCCCCCGAACGTCGCGAGCGCCGAGAGAACGCGAGACGCAATCGAACGGTGCACACCCAGGCTCTCCTTTATCTCCTGGACGCACACCATCGGAAGCACCGGCCGCGAGTTGTAGGGCGTAGAGGCCCCGCGCGAGTATCTGAGTGCCAACAGCACCCCGGGCCGACTCCATGACTGAACCCTGAGTATCTGAACGGACCGGTAGAGGAAGCCAGACCTTCGAGTGTCGCGCGCTGGTCGATTCCAACAGTTGAACCTGTCGAACTGATGTGAGCGCCACTGCCCGCAGTAGTGATGTCAATGGCCATCGCTGCTACTTCGTCGCGCAAGAATCGTGCCAAGAGCTGCCCCGGTTGCCCGCAACACTGCGGTGTGAGCTTCTGGACGGAATCGCGTCGTCGGACCAGCCACGCTAATAGCGGCGCACACCGCAGAAGTCTCGTCGAGTACGGGCACAGCGATGCAGGTGAGGCCCAACGCCGACTCCTCTCGCTCGTAGGCCACGCCCGTCGACGTCACCGTGGACAGTTGACGGGCCAACCGACCGGGCGTTGCGACGGTGTGAGGCGTCCGCCGCTCCAACGGTGCGCTCAGGATCTCCCTTCGAACGATCGGATCGTGCGCCAAGAAGACCTTGCCGATGGCTGTGCAGTGCATCGGCATGCGTCCTCCGACTCTCGATGGGCTGCGGACCTGTCGGTGACCGCCGAGCTTCGCGACGTAGACGACGTGGTGGCCTTCCCGAATGCCAAGATGGACGATCTCGTGCGTCCGTTCGTAAAGGTCCTGAAGGAACGGCATCGCCACCTCGAGCAAGGTTCGCTCAACAGCCGCCCGCATCCCGAGTTCGAACATTCCACCTGAGAGCCGATAGCCGGACTCCGACTTCTCCAGCAGACGGAGCTCCACCAGTTCGGCGGCGAGCCTGAACACGGTTGCTTTGTGCAGCCCCGTCCGTCGCACCAGCTCCGCAAGTGACACGTTCGTGTCGTCACTGTTGAACGCCCTGAGGATGGCAACGGACTTCGACAACACCGTGTTCAGTCCGGGGTCCACCATCAGAGCGTATCGCTCAACGAAACGCGACGCTGGACCTCGATGCGTCAGGAACGCACCCTCAAAGCGTGGATGAGGAGCTTGTTTCCCGCGCTGCAGAGCGTCTTGTCACGGCCGCCGAAGAAGGGCGCCCGTGCGAGCCCGTGCGAGACCTCATAGGTCCCGCAGACCAAGAATCCGCCTACGCCGTTCAGAGACTGGTAGCTGCGCAACGGACACGCGGTGGCGCGCGTCCGTGCGGCCGCAAGGTAGGCCTGACCTCCAAGGCCGTGCAGGCCCAACTCGGCGTCGACCAACCAGACTTCGGTGTCCTCTTTGAGGACATGATCCATGTCGGTGGGAGCGAGATCCCTGCGGACCGGGTTCTGCAACCACGCGTCGAGGCGGAGCTCGCGTTCATGCTCGAGCACGACCTGGTCGAGGGACCTCTCGACGCTGAACAAGTACGACGAGCAACGGCCTACGTGGTTCCTGCCCTCGAAGTCTGCGGCAGCCGCATCACGGGCTGGAACATCTCCTTCGCCGACACGGTCGCCGACAACGCCTCATCGGGCGCCGTCGTCGTCGGCGAAGACGCGTTCAGGATCGATCAGGTCTCAACGGTCGACCTTGCGATGAGCATGAGCGTCGACGGTGTGAAGGTCTCTGCTGGCACCGGCCGCGACTGCCTCGGCGACCCGGTCCTGGCGGTCGCGTGGCTGGCACAGATCTCACGCGGGATCGGCGCGCCTCTCCGTGCCGGCGAGCTTGTGATGTCAGGGGCACTCGGCCCCATGTTCCCGCTCACCCCGGGAGCGCGAGTGACGGCAACGTTCCCGGACCTGGGGACCGTCGCAATGAGGCTGGGCGAAGGGAACACGACATGACAACGAAGGTGGCGGTTATCGGCTCCGGAAACATCGGGACCGACCTGATGATCAAGGTCCTTCGCGGTAGCGGCCGGCTAGAGATGGCGGCCATGGTCGGGATCGACCCGGAGTCGGATGGTCTGGCGCGTGCGCGGCGGATGGGCGTCGCGACCTCCGCTGAGGGCGTCGCCGGCCTCATCAACCTCCCCAACTTCCGCGACATTGACATCGTCATGGACGCGACATCGGCCAATGCGCACACAGCCAACGCGAAGGCCCTTGAGCCTTACGGCAAGACGCTCATTGACCTGACCCCAGCTGCCATCGGGCCCTACGTCGTGCCTGCAGTCAACCTCGAAGAAACAACTGCGGCCAACGTCAACATGGTCACTTGTGGAGGGCAGGCGACGATCCCAATCGTTGCAGCCATCGCCGAGGTCGTGGATGTCGAATACGCAGAGATCGTGGCTTCCATCGCATCCCGATCTGCGGGTCCTGGAACCCGAGCAAACATCGACGAGTTCACGGAGACCACGTCAGCGGCAATCGTCAGCATCGGCAACGCGAGACGTGGCAAGGCCATCATCATTCTCAACCCTGCCGAGCCGCCAATGCTGATGAGAGACACAGTGTTCTGTCTTGCCTCCGTGCCCGACGAAGCCACACAAGACCGAATCGTTCGCTCTGTCGAGGCGATGGTCGATGCCGTCGCGGCCTACGTCCCTGGCTATCGCCTCAAGCAGAAGGTGCAGATCAATCCACTACCAGCGGACCAGCCGCTGGCCACGCTGATCGCCCCCCAAGCACAGCGCGTCACGCACCAGGTGTCTGTTCTTCTCGAGGTCGAGGGTGCCGCGCACTACTTGCCTGCCTACGCCGGCAATCTCGACATCATGACGTCCGCCGCGGTGCAGGTGGCAGAACGCATCGCCGCACGGAAGGACTAAACAGAGTGAGCCCGAAGCTCTTCATTCAGGACGTCACCCTGCGAGATGGAATGCACGCCGTCCGGCACCGCATGACGACCGACGATATCCGACGCATCGCGAGCGCCTTGGACAACGCGGGCGTTGATGCCATCGAAGTCGCACATGGGGACGGGTTGGCAGGCTCGTCAATCAACTACGGCCCGGCGTCGAACTCCGACTGGGAATGGATCGAGGCGGCCGCAAGCGTCATCGAGCAGGCACGACTGACCACCCTCCTCCTGCCTGGCGTGGGGTCCATCCACGAACTCAAGACCGCCTGGGATCTCGGTGTCCGGTCAGTACGTGTGGCCACGCACTGCACTGAGGCCGACATCTCCGCCCAACACATCAGCGCGGCGCGTGAGATCGGCATGGACGTTTCCGGGTTTCTGATGCTCTCGCACATGGCCTCCCCATCTGACTTGGCCGGCCAGGCGAAGCTCATGGAGTCCTACGGAGCGCACTGCGTCTACGTCACCGACTCAGCTGGTCGGCTTACCATGCGCGATGTCCGCGACCGCGTGCGTGCCTATCGGGACGTTCTCGATCCGGAAACCGAGATCGGGATCCATGCCCACGAAAACCTGTCGCTGTCCGTGGCCAACTCGATAGTCGCCGTCGAGAACGGTGTACGACGTGTCGACGCCTCGCTCGCCGGCCACGGCGCGGGAGCAGGAAACTGCCCACTGGAGGCATTCATCGCCGTCGCTGAGTTGTCGGGACTCAAGCACGCGTGCGACCTGTTCAAGCTCCAAGACGCGGCCGATGACCTCGTACGTCCCCTTCAAGACAGGCCAGTCCGCGTCGATCGAGACACACTGACACTCGGATACGCCGGCGTCTATTCGTCATTTCTTCGGCACGCTCAGAACGCCGCGGATCGATACCAGGTCGATGTCCGCGACATTCTCGTGGAATGCGGTCGCCGAAGCCTGGTCGGTGGTCAGGAGGACATGATCATCGACGTCGCCCTCGACCTCGCCGGATGATGCTGACCACCTAGTCGCTGAGTTCGCCGCCCCGGACAACGAATCCAGGTCACGCCGGCGAGAAGCGAGAGCTCAGGCGCCCGCAGGTTTCATCAACTCGGTGAGGCTCGCTGGCGCGGGCCCTGCTGCGCAGATCTACTGCGACCTGTCAGGGCTGACCAAGACTAAGCGCGCTCGAGACCGCGTCGAGCGGCGGCCGTTGGGGCACCCTCGGGGACGCTGTCCCGCCCGAGGGTGCCCCGATGGTGCGGACGCCCGACTAGCCCGCGGCCTTTAGCGCCTTACTGATGACCTTGAAGTTGGCTCGCCGAAGCAACTCCTCCGCGTCGTTCGCCCGGACATGCGAGCGGACGTCGATCGCTGGCGCGGCGACGCGGACATCGTGTTCATCGCGTTGCGCCTCAAAGCAACGGTCGGGCGCCGGATCGTGGAGTGGCCGAACGTCGACAGGTTTGTGCTGCGCGACCGTAAGGCGATCGAGCGCGCGGACTGCCGGCCTATTCCGGGCTGCTTGCCGACTAGCTCGGGACAGACCATTGGCGAGCGATGGTTGCGCGGTTCGTGTCTCCTGCCTGGGTGCCAGGTCGCTGCCGGCGGCTCTTGAGCGCGCCTCGAGCAGCCCACTAACTGTGTGCAGGAACGACACGACACGAGTCCGCGCGGTCGCGGCCCAACGAAGTAGGGAGCGCCCAGAATCTTGCGCTTGGGGTGGAGTTGACGCCAATCTGCATACAGATTATGGTTTCCGTGTCCGAGGCGCAGGCCAATCAACCCCACGGAATCTTATGTTGGTTGCGGGCGGCCGGCACCTCAAAACCGACCTGGAAGGTGCGTCATGGCGATCGCTGAATTGGGGCATTTCGGAGTGTTCTGCAACGACCTGGAGCGCTCGACAATCTTCTATCGGGACGTGCTGGGTCTCACCGTCACCGATGAGGACGCGAACCTCGGTATGCGGTTCTTCAGCGCGCGCCCCCAGTTCGAGCACCACGAGTTCCAGCTCGTCGAGGGGCGAGTGACCGCTGAAGACACCAAACTGATCCAGCAGATCTCGTTCCGCGTCAATCACCTCACCGAGCTGATTGAGATGTACGGACGACTCGTCGACAACGATGTCCTCTTGGATCTGGTGGTGACCCACGGCAACGCCTTCGGCATCTACTTCTTTGATCCGGAAGGCAATCGGTGCGAGGTCTACTGGCAGACCGGTCTCCCCGCCCGCCAGCCTTTCCTCGCCGCCGTCGATCTGAACGAGCCGATCGACAAGTTGCTGGCCGAGAACGCAGCGCTGGTGGAGCAGTACGGGCGAACCGGCTATCTCCAGCCGGGCCTAGTCAAGAATCTGATTCCCGACGCCACCGAGGCCTGACCCGCTCGGCTCCACGCCCTTCGGTCTCGGATGCGGCCGGCTCTCGAGGGCAAATGCACGCCCGAGACGGCCGTCTCCGAATGCTCGGTCATTGACGAGAGGCGACTCATGAGCGCACTTTCCGGCAAGCGGGCCTTAGTCACCGGAGGTTCCCGGGGCATCGGCGCCGCCATCGTGCTGACTCTCGCCGATCACGGCGCAGACGTTGCGTTTACGTTCGAGCGTTCCACCGGCCCCGCGCAGGAGATACTCGACCGCATCCAGCGCGCTGGGCGAGCAGGCTTCGCGATCCAAGCCGACTTCTCGGAGGCCACTGCGGTTCGCGACTCGGTTCACGAGGCAGCACGCGTGCTCGGTGGACTGGACATCCTGGTCAGCAACGCCGCCATCGTTCGCTTCAGCTCTATCGAGGACATCAAAGCCGACGACATCGAGGCCCTCTTCCGCGTCAACTTTCAAGCACCGATACTTGCCGCAAGCGCCGCCATCTCCCACCTCTCCGCCGGTGGCCGAATCGTGATCGTCGGGAGCGCTGGCGCGGATCGCACCGTCGGCGAAGGCGGTGTGGTGTATTCGATGACGAAGCGCGCACTGCAGTCGTTAACACACGGACTTGCCCGTGAGCTCGGCCCTAAGAACATCACCGTCAACCTCGTTCAACCTGGCTCCACCGACACCGACTCGAACCCAAGTACTAGCGAGTTCGCCGACTTCCAGCGTGATCTGATCCCGCTCGGCCGATACGGATCGCCAGACGATGTCGCTGCCGGCGTGGCATTTCTGGCAAGTCCGGCCGCGAGCCAGGTCACCGGTGCGACGCTCAACATCGACGGCGGACTGAACACCTGACGGCGGATCGCCAAGGACCGAGCCAGCCGAAAGTTCAGCCGCATCCACGGCGTCGGCCGGCAGTCGCGGCAGGCAGGTAGAGCGGCGCCTTCTTCTTGAAGTTTGACCAGGGCGCAGCGAGATCCGAAGCCGACAGATCGCGATGAACGCCTGCGTGAGGAAGCGCCAAGCCAAGCGCAGCCGTCGCTACTTCGCTGTATGCAGATCATGCTACGTCGTCAGTGGGTAGCGCTTCAGAGCTGTCTGCGCGCGCTTGCCTTCCCGCAAATTCTGTATACAGTAGGGGAGCCGTTGGTTAGGAACCGCGAAAGGATCACTGGAATGAGCTGGAGTCTCGTCACGTACCGCACCGACCTGGAGTCTCGGCCCCGAGCGGGTGTGCTTGACGCCGAAGGTCGTGTGCGCCGTCACCCGGTTCTCGACGGCTTTGACGGCCTGTTCGAGGCGGTTCAGGAATGGGATCGCTTGGCCGACGCACTGAGAAGTAGCGATATGACCCAGGGTGAGTTGGTTGCTGACGCCGAGCTGCTGGCTCCGATCCGGTACCCGCGGAAGGTGATGTGCGCCGGCGCCAACTACCCCGATCACCTTCGCGAGATGGGTGCGGATCAGCCGTCCGAGGGACTGCGACCCTACTTCTTCCTCGTGCCTCCATCGACGGCGATCATCGGCCCTGGCGAACAGGTCCGCATCACCGAAGAGGACTCGATTCGCCCCGACTACGAAGCGGAACTCGCCGTCGTGATGGGCCGCAGAGGCAAGAGGATCCCTGCTGAACTGGCTCAGGACTACGTCGCCGGGTACACCCTGTTCAACGACGTCACGGCTCGAGGCCTTCTGTCGCGCGATATGGCGGTCGCGCCGCCGTTCGAGTTCGATTGGCTGAACGCGAAGGGCGGTGACTCCCACTGCCCGACCGGCCCAGGTCTCGTCCCGTCGTGGCTGGTTCCGGACCCGCACGCGCTCTCCCTTCGCCTTTGGCATAACGGCAAACTCAAGCAAGACGGCCACACGTCTCAGATGATCTTCAACATCTGGGAATTGATCGCTGCGGCGAGCGAAAGGGTGACCCTTGAGCCGGGCGACATCATCGCGACGGGTACCCCGGCCGGCGTCGGCGTCGCCCAGGGCCTCGCGCTGCGCGGTGGCGACGAACTTGTCGTCGAGGCAGACCTGATCGGCCGGCTCACTAGTTCGGTCGTCGTCGAGGACTTGATTCCTGCTGCACCGATTTCCAGGCGTTCGTGATGACGACGCCGACTGCGAAGACGCAACTGGTCATCGTAGGGACGGAGGCCTGATCATGGCAGACACAAACGCCCGCCATCGGGCACTGTTCGAGCCGTTCCAGCTTGGTGCGAAGTCGCTGCGGAACCGCATCCTGATGACCCCGCTCTCGGTCTGCTACGCCACCGGCGACGGGTACGTGAGCAACCAGATGATTCAACACTATGGTCGCCGGGCCGCCGGGGGCGCGGCAATGATCATCGTGGAGAACATGGCGGTTGACACGTCGGGACGGCAGCTGCCTCGGCAGGCGCTGATCGACGGCCGGGACCGGCTTCCGAAGTTGACCGAGCTGGCCGCCGAGATCAAGCGACACGGCGCCGTAGCGATCGTGCAGATCGTGCATGCCGGGCGCTACGCAGGCCCGTGGGACGAGTACGAGTCCCGCCGCCGGCTGGCTCCATCTGCGATCGGCTTTCCACTGCTACCGGGACTGAGAGTCACTCCTCAGGAAATCACCACGGAGGAGATCGAGGCGGCCGTGCAGAGCTTCGCCTACAGCGCCGCGTTGGCGGAGGAAGCCGGGTTCGACGGGGTAGAAATCCATGGCGCCCAGGGGTTCCTGATCTCGTCTTTTCAGTCGCCCCGAATGAACCTTCGCGTCGACGACTACGGCCGGGAACCGAACAAGTTCCCGTTGCGGGTGATCGATGCTGTCCGGGCCGCAGTCAGTCCTGAGTTCCTTGTCGGATACCACCTCTTCGCGGGCGAGCTAATGCCGGGTGGATGGGATGCCGACGACGCGATAGCCTTCTCGACCCTGCTGCCCGATCACGGCGTCGACTTCGTCATCCCGATGGTCTCGACGTTCGAATCCCTCCGAGCGGAGGCGAACGTAGGACTCTTCGGGCGGCCCCAGTTCCAACGGGATGTGTCGAGCCAGATTGCGCGCGCATGCTCGGCACCGGTATTCACTAACGGCCAGCTCGCAGACCCTGACCTTGCCGCCGACATCGTGATGGCAGGTGAAGCGGCGATGGTCGGTCTGGGTAGACCGATCCTGGCCGACCCTGAGTGGCCGATCAAGGTAAGAGATGGGCGCCTGGACGAGATCGTCGCGTGCGCGTGCCATCCACCGCGCTGCCTCCAAACACAACTAGCCGGCGTTGTCTGCTCGGCCTGGCCGTCTTCGGCGCAAGATTGCGGATTCCTTGGCTACGAGACGTCGGAGGAACTGGCACATGGCAGCTGACACAGCACGCGTCATCGATGTTCAAGCGCACATCCTGCCGTCTAGCTACATCGACGCCCTTCGGACCATCGCCTCCGGTTCGGATAGGGCCGCAGGCATCGCTGCTCGCGCGTTGGCGAGCCCATTGACGATGAAGGATCCGGTCTTCACACACGATCTCGACGAGAGGCTTCGCCTCATGGACCTCGCGGGCGTGGATATGCAGATCCTGGAGTTCCCTGCGCCGAACGTCTGGTCCGACGACGTTGATGTCCGACGGCGGGCCACAGAGTCGTTCAACGACGGGGTTGCTGACATCGTCCGCGACCATCGCCAGCGCTTCGCCTTCTCGGCCAGCCTGCCGGTTCCCTTCGTCGACGCTGCGATCGCGGAGTGCGAGCGCGCCCTTGACCAACTGGGCGCTGTCGCCGTGACTCTGTGCACTCATATCGAGGATGTCCCCATCGATGACCGCAGGCTTGATCCATTGTATGAGTACCTCTCAAACAGGGGTTGCACCGTTCTCCTGCACCCAGAGGGGTTTTCCATCAAGAACGCGCTGGCGGATCACGGGATGGAGTGGGCGCTCGGTGCCCCGTTCGACGACACGATCGCCGCAGTGCGCCTGATCTACGGCGGTGTCCTTGACCGATTCCCAGGGATCAACTGGGTCGTGCCGCACCTCGGTGGAGTGTTGCCGTTCCTTGCAAAGCGCTTGGACTTCGTATGGCGGCTCACGCCCGACGTGCGAAAACTTCTCCCGACGCAGCCGTCCGACTATCTAGGTCGGCTCTGGTTCGATACGGCAAACCCCGACCCTCGCGCCCTGCGCCTCGCGTGCGACGTCTTAGGGGCGGAGCGGTTCATGTACGCGAGCGACTTTCCATTCGCTCAACGACAGGCCCTGCAACCCGGATTGGCGGCACTCGGCGCGCTCGACGTCGGTCCCTCGGTACGTGCAGGGATGAAAGGGCAGACGGCTCGTCGCTTGTTCGGCCTCTGACATCACCGTCAATTCCGACAGCACGAGGAACGAAGCATGACGAGCGTGGAGTGTGCGGGGTGACTGGCGCTGCTCGCTCGGCCGAAGTGGTGTATCTAGGGCTTCGACAGCAGATCTTGAGCGGGCACCTAGCCCCAGGTCAGGTGATCTCTCAGGTTCGGCTCGCGCAGGAGTTCGGCGTCAGCCGAACGCCCTTACGTGAAGCCATGCGGCGGCTTCAGCAGGAGGGCCTGATCGCGGCCGAGGTCAATCGACGCGCTCGCATCGTGGAGTTCGACGCTGTGGCTCTCGAGCAGATCTACTCCGAGCGCATCATGCACGAGTCTCTCGGGCTCGAGATCACTCTCCAGAGATGGGAGCCGCAGGATCTCGATCAAATGGACGTCTACGTTCGCACGTTGCGGAGGGCCAAGGAGGACGGGGCGCTCGATGTGTGGGACGCGGCTCACCTGGACTTCCATCGTCATCTCGTCGGTCGTTCGAATGACCGGTTGAAGCGGCAGATCAAGACCCTCGCCGAGCAGGGTGAGAGGTTCCGATGCATGGTCGAGGGCCCGACGCTTAACGTTTGGAACGATTGGGACCTTGACCATGAACTCATCGCCGCCGCATGTCGTGAGGGCCGTCGGCAGGAAGCGGTCGGTTGCCTGGCCCGCCATCTTGCACGATCCGCAATGGCCCTCGGGCCCTGTCCCCGGATCTTGGACACGGGGTGTGATTACGCGGCGGTCGGCAGCGTAGCGGCTCGGCGGGCCTCGTAGGTGGACGGGGACAGGTAGCCGCACCAGGTGTGACGGCGGCGGGTGTTGTAGCGGACGAGCCACTTGAAGACCTGCCGGCGACACGTCGGCTCGTCGATCCAGCAGGCGGCGTCTTGGAGGACCTCGCGCTTCATCGTGGCGTTGAACGACTCCGCCAGTGCGTTGTCTGCCGACGAGCCGACGGCGCCCATCGACTGGGTGACGCCGAGTCTCGTGCAGAGCTTGGCGTAGTCCTTCGAGCAGTAGACCGACCCGTGGTCGCTGTGGAAGATCGCGCCCTTGAGGCTGCCACGGGTCGCGCCAGCGGCCTTCAGCGCGTCCTCGACGAGCTCGGTGCGCATGTGGTCGGCGATCGCCCACCCGGCGAGCCGACGTGAGTAGCAGTCGATCACGGTCGCCAGGTACAGGTTCGTCCCGTCGGCCAACGGCAGGTAGGTGATGTCCCCGACGTAGCGCCGGTTCGGCGCATCGGCGGTGAAGTCCCGCTTGAGCAGGTCGGGGTGCTGGTGCCCCGACGGTTCGGGAATCGTGGTCCGCACCCGGCGCTTCTTCACATAGCCACGGATGCCCTCAAGCCGCATCACCCGGGCTACGCGCTTGTGGTTGACCCGCTCCCCGGGCTTGGCGCCGTCGTTGAGCTCGGCGGTAATACGCGGCGCGCCGCAGGTCTTGTCCTCGGCGTGCACGGCTCTGATCCGCTCGGCCAGCTCGGCATCGGCCTGGGTGCGCTGCTCGCGCGCCGGGGCCGCCTTGAGCCAGGCGTAGTAGGACGAGCGCTCGATCTCGACGAGCTCGCACAGTCGCTTCACCTCGAAGGTGGCGGAGTTGTCGGCGACGAACTGGAAGCGACTCACCAGCGCGTCTCCCCGGCGAAATACTTGGCCGCCCGCTGGAGGATCTCGCGCTCAGCGGTGAGCTTGGTGGTCTCGACCTCGAGCTCGTTGACCCGGGCCTCGAGCCGGGCGATCTTCTGCTCCGGCGTCTCATCGGCTGGTGCTGAAGCACCCGTCCTCGCCGGCTTGGACTGCAGTGGGCTGGAGGTCAGCGTCCCGTCTGCGGCGGTCTTCTTGCCGGTCCCGTAGGCCTCGAGCCAGTGCCGCAGCGTGCCGCGCACGATACCGAGGTCATCGGCGATGCCGCGGACCGTGGCGCCCGGGGTGGACTCGTACAAGTCGACGGCCTGACGACGAAACTCTTCGGAGTAGTTCTTCCTGGCCATGGTTCTCGGATCATCTCGCTTCCCCAGCACCAGGTGCTGGATTCAGCGTGTCCAAGAACCGGGGTCAGGCCCCCTCCTCGGATCGCTGGCCCCCGAGTACGACGCGGCGCAGGTCAGGGTGGCTCTCGAGATCGTTGCCGGCATAAGCCGGGCGGGTGAATCCACCCGACTGGATGATCAGAACGACTAGTTCGAAGGGCGCAGTCGCGAGCTGACGCGCCGCCCAAACAGGAGCCGTTCCATCGGCGTAGGTGCCGTCGGTTGCGACCTGCCCGCGTCCGCGTTCTCCCAGGGCTCGACGACTAAGGCCTCCCGGCCCGCGGGATTTGTTTGGCGGTGATGATCCCGCCGTCTGAGGGGCGCGTTCCCCTCTCGCGGGCGTCGCAGCGCACAGGGCTCAACCGCGCATCTGTACACAGGTGTGTGCGCACAGTGAGGCGCAGAGCCCGGAAAACGTCGCTCCCGTGCGCTCAACACTCTTGACGGAATGTGATTCTGCATACAGAGTGAGCGGCTAAAGAGGCGCTCGCATAGGTAGTTGGAGGACAGCGCAGCATGAACGAGTTCATTCAGTTCGCAGTTATCGGCGTCGCCATCGGAGCCGTCTACGCGCTGCTGGCCCAGGGCCTCGTGCTCATCCACCGCGCATCCGGGGTCGTGAACTTCTCGCAGGCGGCGTTCGCCGTTGTTGCCGGCTTTACCTTCGCGGCGCTCACACAGTCCTCCGGATGGGGAGCGTGGACAGCATTCGGGTTCCTGACGGCGATGGGCTCTATCGCAGGGGTAGTGGTCTACGTCGTCGCCATCAGGCCGTTTCGCGATGTTTCGCAGCTCACGCGGATCGCGGCAACGCTGGCGGTGCTCCTAATCGCGCAGGCGCTCGCGACGCTCAAATGGGGCGCGACCAGCGTGTTGGTGACGCCGTACCTCTCGTCGCGTCTCGTCGAGCTCGGTGGCGTGGTCATCAGCGTCGGTCAGATCACCCTCGCCGTCATCGCCTGTGTCCTGACTGTCGTTCTCTGGGCCGGGATGCGCTTCACGCTGCCGGGCATCGCGATCCGAGGAGTGGCCGAGAGTCGGCGAGCGACCGCAGCTCTCGGATGGTCCCCGGAACTACTCGCAGCCGGCTCGTGGGCACTGGCGGGTGCCCTCGGCGCCGCAGCTGGCGTGCTCATCGCGCCACTCACAGCCGTTCAGGTCAATCAGATGACCCTGCTGCTCGTCCCGGCGCTCGCCGCCGCACTGTTCGGCCGATTCTCCTCGTTCCCAATGACGCTCGCCGGCGCGATGGGCATCGGCATCGCCCAGGCAGAGGCCAGCAACTACGTGCATATCCAAGGTGCTTCCGATGCGCTCCCACTCTTGGCAATCGTCATTGTCCTCATGGCGCGCGGCCAGGGGATCCCAATGCGCGGACAAGTGGCCGAACAGTCCGGAAAACTAGGCACGGGGTGGATCTCGCCTCGCATCGTCATTCCTTGCGTTGTAGTCGTGGCAGCCCTCATGCTCACCACGTTCTCGCCGTCGCTCAACGACGCACTGACGGCCTCGATCGCCTTCGCCATCGTGCTGCTGTCAGTCGTTGTGATGACCGGCTACTGCGGGCAGCTCTCGCTCGCGCAGCTCTGCTTCAGTGGACTCGCCGCGCTCGTGGCGGGGCGACTTGTGGCGTTCTCGGGCGTGCCGTTTGTGCTCGCGGCATTGATCGGTGTCGTCGTGACCGTGCCGATCGGTCTGGCGTTCGCGATTCCCGCGCTACGCACTCGGGGAACGACGCTTGCAATTCTCACGCTTGCCATGGGTTCCGCCGTGACCCAAGTGGTGTTCAACAATGCCGACATCATCGGAGGCGTCAACGGCACTGCGGTGGGTCCCCAGACCGTCTTCGGCATACCAATCGACAGTGTCAATCACTCTGGTCGGTACGGCGTGGTCGCTCTCCTGCTGTTCGGCGCGTGCGCGGTCATGGTGGCGAACGTGCGCCGAAGTCGAGTCGGTCGGCGCCTGCTCGCAGTGCGAGCGAACGAGCGAGGCGCGGCCGCCCTCGGCATCAACGTGTACTCGGCGAAGCTCTACGCCTTCGGTCTCTCGTCTGCGATCGCCGCCGTGGGCGGGATCATGATCGGCTTCCAGTTCGAGACGATCGTCTACACAAGTTTCGATCCCTTCCAGTCGATCCTTGTGACCGGCTACGCCGTGATCGGCGGTGTGGGATACGTGAGCGGCGCGGTCCACGGTGCAGCGTTCGCTCCGGGTGGGGCCGGCGCCTGGATCCTCCAGGGCTTCGGCGCAGACGTCGAACGATACGTTCCCCTGATCGGAGGCGTGGGCCTCCTTCTCATGCTCCTGCAGAATCCCAATGGGCTCGCGTTTGGCGGTGCACGTCTAGCAGATGCAATCCGTGCGCGTGCCCGTAGCGGTCGTGGACGTGCAACGATCACAGCGTCCATGCCGGACGCCACCATCGAGAAGGTGCGGCCAGCACTGCTCGAAGTGCGTGACTTGGTCGTGCGCTTCGGAGGCGTCACCGCGGTCGACAACGTATCGCTGACACTTAGGCCGGGTCGAATCTCAGGCCTGATCGGCCCCAATGGGGCCGGCAAGACCACAGTCATCGACGCCATTACGGGATTCGTTCGCCCGTCGAAGGGAACCGTGACCCTCGACGGCAAGCGGATCGAAAAGTGGTCGGTCCATCGTCGTGCCCGTGCCGGAGTGAGCCGGTCGTTCCAGTCGCTCGAGCTGTTCGAGGGCATCACGGTTCGGGAGAACCTCTTGGCCGCCTGCGAGCCACGTGATGCGAGCGCGTACGCCACGAGCCTCGCATGGTCCGGCCGAGGAGAACTCTCTGCTGCCGCCTGTTCCGCCATCCGAGAGTTTCAGCTCGAGGAGTACCTCGACAGGCATCCCTCCGAACTTCCCTACGGTGCCCGCCGACTGGTTGCGATCGCCCGGGCGATGGCATGTGAGCCGTCGACGCTTCTCCTCGACGAGCCGGCCGCCGGACTCGACGAGCAGGAAGCGGCCGAGATCGCGCGACTCGTCCGGGGTCTAGCGACGAGATGGGGGATCTCGATCCTCCTCATCGAGCACGACGTCGACTTCGTGATGAAGGTTTGCGACGACATCACTGTCCTCGACTTCGGCTGCCAGATCGCTCACGGAACGCCAGACGAAGTGCGCCGAGACCCGCGTGTCATCGCGGCATACCTCGGCACCACTGACGTCGAAGTCGAAGAGCACGTAGGCGCCACCGCCGGCTCACCAGATGACGTCGGTGACGTCGTCGTGCGTGAGAGGAGGGAGGGATGAACGAGCTGCTTTCGGTCGACAACCTCCAGGCCGGCTACGGCGATCACCCGGTCGTGCGCGACCTCTGTCTGCAGGTGCACGCCGGCGAAGTCGTCGCCCTTCTAGGCCCTAACGGGGCGGGCAAGAGCACAACGCTACTCACGCTCGCCGGAGACCTCTCGCCCATCGCGGGGGTCGTGCGCATGTTCGGGGCAGATTCGACCGACCCCCTACACCGCCGAGCGCGACGCGGAATGGCGCTCGTGACGGAGGAAAGGTCGGTGCTGATGGGACTCACCGTCGCGGAGAACCTCCGGCTCGGGCGCTGTGATGTCGCGCGCGCGATTGCACTCTTCCCCGAACTGGAGCGGCTGATGAACCGTCGCTGCGGGCTGCTGTCGGGTGGCGAGCAGCAAATCGTCACCCTGGCACGCGCCATTGCCCGCGAGCCACGACTCCTTCTCGCAGACGAACTGTCCCTTGGTCTGGCTCCGCTCGTGGTCCGCCGCTTGTTGGAAACAGTCCGCCAAGCAGCCGACGAAGACGGCATCGGTGCCCTACTCGTCGAGCAGCACGTCAGCCAGGTCCTGCGTATCGCGGACCGTGCCTACGTGATGGATCGCGGCCGAATCGTCTTCAGCGGCGATCCAGCGGATGTGGCTCGGCACATCGGTACCACAGGAATGTCAAGTAGCCACGGCGCGCAGCAATGAGCGCACGGCGATGAGCGCACAGCAACGAGTTGAGCGCGCGATCAGAAGGAGAGGAACAGAATGAACCCACTGAGTCGTCGAGCTCGTTGGCCTGGCGCGATTGCCGCCATGGTCGGCGTAGCCCTCACGGTCACTGCCTGCGGCGACGGAGGCTCTGAAGGCGGTGACGCCAACACCAACCAGGCGGGCCTCACCGGTGAACCCATCAAGGTGATGGTGACTGCCCCCCAGGGCAACCCGCTCGCAGACTTCCCCGGCGTCTTCGCAGGCGCGCAGGCCGCCGCGCTCGCAGTCAACGATGCAGGAGGCATCGGCGGCCGACCCATCGAGATCATCACCTGCAACAATGAACTCTCGCCCAACAAGAGCAAGTCGTGCGCCCGAGACGCTGGCAATGCCGGCGTGGTGGCCTATGCCGGATGGGACGCGCTCGCCTCGGTCGCCTACTCGACGCTGGCGTCCAAGGGCATTCCCTCGGTGTTGTCTGCGGTGAACGGCTCTGAATTCCAGACCGAGACCCAGTTCCCGGTGAGCGGCGGGCTGTTCGGCGAACTCTACGGCCAAGCGCTCGTAGCCGAGTCGGCCGGCGCGGAGACCGTGGCTATCGTCGCCGTCCAATTCCCGGGGGCCGAAGAGAACCTGCAGAACACCCAGGACGTCGCTAGGTCGCTGGGCGTCGACGTCGTTGACGTCATCGAAGTGGCGCCGACGCAAACGACCTTCTCCTCGACCGTCGAACAGCTGCGAGACTCTGACCCTGACATGGTTCTGATCAGCAACGGACCCCCGCAGAGCACGACGCTTGTGCAGTCGGCAGCCCAGCTTGGTTACACGCCGAAGTGGGGATACTTCGCTGCGCCGAACAACGAGCGAGACTTCAAGACCATCGCCCAGAACGCTGGCAGCGGAGCGCTCTGGATGGTGTCGGCATTGCCGCCAGCATCGGCCGGCGACCAGTTCCCGGGAATCTCGAAGTACAACGCCGAGATGGACAACGCCGCGGACAACAACATCGATAACGCGGACGCGGACAACCGTAACGAGAACTCGATCGATGCCTGGCTCCAAATCCACGCCCTTGCCGAAGTCGCGGCGACAATCACCGGACCGGTGACCAGCGAGTCGATGCTCGCCGCCCTGAAGACGACGACGGATCTGGATGTGGAAGGACTCGTCACGTGGTCGCCGGGCGGCGAGGGAACGTCTCGGTATCCGAAGTTGTCCGATGACATGGCCCTCTATGTCGGCCCTGTGGAGGACGGCGTGTACGCGCCCGAGTCGGACGAGCCCGTTCGCGTGCTCGACATCGCCGGGACAGCCACCGGTGGCTAGGCAGCTAGCTGCCTCGGCGAACCACGACACATGATAACAACCCGCGAGATGTCCGGCCCGTCGCCGACTTTGGCGACGGGCCGGATCGGCTGGGGATGCACACTCGCCTGCCCGCAGACGCTAGAAGAAGGAACAGCAATGACGAACCAGCACTCAGTAGATGACGTGATTCGCACCTACTTCGACGCCGTGCAACGGGGCGATCAGGAGCGCATCCGAGCGAGTCTCGCTGAAGACGCCACGTTCTGGATCCATGGCAACCTCCCGATCAGCGGTACGTACGAGGGTCGCGACGCGATCGTCGATGGGCTCTTCCAGGGAGCGCTCTCGCGCTTCGAGCCCGGCTCGCTCACTGTTGAACTGACGAGCACCTTCGTGTCGGAAGACCATGCTGCGGCCGAGTGGGTATCGCGTGCTCGCACGCCGACAGGGACTCAATACGAGAACTGCTGCAGCGGGATCTTCGTCGTTCGCGATGGCGTGATCACGTCAGTGCGCGAGTACATGGACACTCAGGCTGATGCCGAGAGTTGGCGTTCGGTGCCTGGACGCTCGGCCGGAGCGCCGACTAAGCTCAGGCCGGCCGGGATGGAGTCGATGCAAGGCACCGGCGTCGACGAGGCCCTGGGCTACTACTGGGAGCTGTTCGAGGACTGGTTCATTCCGCTCTTCGGACAGGAGCTTCCGGCTCGCTCGAAGCTCGACAGGAAGACGGCGGAACTCATCACGGTCGTACTCTGCGCTGTTCGTGGTGCGGAGGCGAGCCTCCACGCTCACGCTCGCATGGCGATTGAACACGGGGCCACGCTCGACGAGCTACGAGGCGTGATGCTGCTGACGATCCCGTCGATGGGTATCCCTGCTGCTCTCGAGGGCCTGGCCATGGTCGAGTCAGGTTTCCATGCATCAGCGGGCGCCGACGCAAAGGAGGTAGCGCCCGACTCGTAACGGCTGTGATGGAACGCGCGATCCAAATAGCACCGATGATTGTGCGCGGTCGGCCCAGCGGCGTGACCACGCGTCAAGGGGGCGAGGGCGCTACGTAGTTCCGCAGCCAGTGGCGTGATGGCAAGCCTGCCTTCGTCGTGTCGGGCGACCAGTCCCGCCTCCGAAAGCGCTCGGAGTCGTTGGTAAAGGACGTTCGATGACATGTCGTCGCAGCGGTCTTTGAGGTCAAGCGCGCGCATTGGTTCGTCGCCGAGCTCCCACATGACCCGCAGTGCCCATCTCCGGCCAGGAGGTCCATCGCCGCCGTGACTGGGCGACCCGTCGTCGAACCACGAACCGGGTGACCAGGGGTTGGGGTGGGGGGTGTCACACGATCTCCAGGGAACTTTGGGTTTAGAAATGTTGGCGTGCACGACGGGATTTCGGTTTCCGAAACAGGGGGATCCATCGTGCGCATCACTCCGCCGGCGGCACCGTTCGACCCGGAGGCGGCCGAGGCACTCGGGCCGATGATGCCGCCCGGCGTCCCCCGATCGCGCTGTTCCGCACGTTCGCCAAAGCCTAATGATGACCAAAGCCATGCAGGGTTGGGCGTACGAGCTGAGCCGCGATCTGTCTCACCGTGCGCGACCGCGAGATCCTCATCGACCGCACCTCGCCGCGTGCCGTTGCGAATACGAGTGGGGGTCCACATCGACTTCTTCGCGAGTCGGGTCGGCCTCACACAGGAGCAGATCACCTCCCTGACCCACGGAAGCGCGAGCGACCTGTGCTGGGCCTCGCCGCGCGACCGCCTCGTGGTCCGTGCAGCGGATGCACTCCACAACCACTCGACGATCTCAGTCTCGCTTCGGGAGCTGCTCTGCTCTCTGCCGAGGTCTACGAGGCCGAACTGCTCGACATTCTGCTGTTCTGCGGCTGGTACCACGCGATCTCCTTCGCTGCGAACTCCGCGGGAGTCCCGCTAGAGCCGAACGCCCCCACCTTCGAGAGTGTCCGCGCGACCGGAGGCGCCGGCTCTGCGCGAGACGCGCTGCGGCTCGCAGGCGCCGAACCGGACGCCGTGCTCAGTCTCCTTCGGGCAGCGATGGCCGAGGATCTCTCCGAAGCCGGCTACCTCACGTCGCTGGCCGTGGTTCCCTCCAACGTCCGCCTCGAGGTCGCCTTCACCTCCCGCCAGAACGGTGTCGCTTGCGGACTCCGCGTGGTAGCCCTCCTCTGCGAGGACATCATCGGCCCGTCTGTCACGCTCACGTCGTTGGTCGCAGACGGAGACCCGATCGCCCCTGGTCAGCAGCTGGCGTTTCTCCCGGCCCGCTCAGTAGTGGTAGCGGAACGAACGGCGCTGACCCACCTGAGCGGGATCGCGACCGCCACCCTGGGTCGACGCGGTCGACGGAACCGGCGTCGCGGTACATGACACCCGCAAGACCACACCGCTACTCCGCGCGCTTGAGAAGCACGCCGTGCGCTGCGGTGGAGGCACCAACTACCGCTACGGACTCTTCGACGAGATCGTCATCAAGGATAACCACATCGCAGCCGCCGGAGGCATCGCAAACGCACTCGGTGCGGTACCGGTGCAGAGCGAGGTCGAGGGCTTCGTCGAACTGGTCGAGGGTGTCGCCCACGGTGCCAGTCAGATCATGCTCGACAACTTCGCCGTGAACGATATGCGCGTCGCCGTGGAACGTGTACGAGCCTGCTCACGCGACGTGCGCCTCGAGGCCAGCGGGGGCTTCAGTCTCCGAGATGCCCGCGAGATCGCGCTGACCGGCGTGGACTCGATCTCCATCGGCTCCATCACCCATTCCGCGCCGGCAATCGACATCGGCCTCGACGCGTTGTCGGCAGCCAGATGAGGATGAGGAGCTAGCGCCTGAGGCGCGCCAGTGCGGTGCCCACGACTATGGCCACTAAGATCAACCGACGACGAGCACCAGGTCGCCGCCGTCGACGGCTTGGGTGCCGGGGATCGCGACTCGTTCGACCGTGCCCGCGACCGGCGCGGTGATCGAGGCCTCCATCTTCATGGCCTCGATGGTCGCGACCGTCTGGCCGACCTCGACCGTCGCGCCGGTCTCGACGATCACGGTCACCACGCCCTGGAACGGCGCGGCCACGTGGCCGGGCTTCGAGGTGTCGGCCTTCTCGGCGGCCGCGACCTCGGCGGAGACGCTCCTGTCGCGCACGGAGATGGGGCGGAGCTGGCCGTTGATGGTTGCCATCACGGTGCGGTTGCCGCGCTCATCGGGCTCGCTGATCGCCTGCAGCCCGAGCAGGATCGTCTTGCCCTCCTCGATCGTGACCTCGTGCTCGTCGCCGCGCCGCAGCCCGTAGAGGTAGTCGATGGTCGGAAGCACAGAGACGTCGCCGTGGGTCTCGCGGGCCTCAGTGAAGTCCTTGGTGGGTCCGGGAAAGAGCAGCTGGTTGAGGGTCTCGCGACGGACCCGGGAGCTGCCGACGGTGAGCGCCTCGGACTGCTCCGCGGTCACCTCGCCGATTGACGGCTTCCAGGTGCGGCCGGCCAGGGCCTTGGTTCGGAACGGGTCGGGCCAGCCGCCGGGCGGGTCGCCGAGCTCGCCGTGAAGAAAGCCGATCACGGAGTCAGGGATGTCGAACTTCGAGGGGTTCACGGCGAACTCGGCGGGATCGGCGCTGACGCCGACGAGCGCGAGCGCGAGATCGCCGACGACCTTACTGCTCGGGGTGACCTTGGGGATGTGGCCCAGGATGTCGTTGGCGGCGGCGTACATGTCCTCGACCTGCTCGAACTTCTCGCCGAGTCCGAGAGCGATGGCCTGCTGACGGAGGTTGGAGAGCTGGCCGCCAGGGATCTCGTGTCGGTAGACGCGGCCGGTGGGGGCGGGGAGGCCGGACTCGAACGGTTCGTAGACCCTCCGGGTGGCCTCCCAGTAGGGCTCGAGGGCGTTGACGGCGGCGAGGGAGAGCCCGGTCTCGCGGTCGGAGTGGTCGGTCGCGGACACGAGTGCGGAGAGAGCGGGCTGCGAGGTGGTGCCGGCCATGGATGCGCAGGCGGCGTCGACGGCGTCGACGCCGGCGTCGATGGCGGCGAGGAGGGTGCCGAGCTGGCCGCCGGGGGTGTCGTGGGTGTGGAGGTGGACGGGGAGGTCGAAGCGTTCGCGCAGGGCGATGACCAGGGTGCGGGCAGCGGGGGCGCGGAGGAGGCCGGCCATGTCCTTGATCGCGAGGACGTGGGCGCCGGCGTCGACGATCCGCTCGGCGAGCCGCAGGTAGTAGTCGAGGGTGTAGAGCGTCTCGTCGGGGCTGGAGAGGTCGCCGGTGTAGCAGAGCGCGACCTCGGCCAGTGTGGTGCCGGTCTCGCGGACGGCCTCGATCGCGGGGCGCATCTGCTCGACGTCGTTGAGGGCGTCAAAAATCCGGAACACGTCCAGGCCGGTGGCGGCGGCTTCCTGCACGAAGGCGCGGGTGACGGCGGTGGGGTACGGCGTGTAGCCGACGGTGCTGCGGCCGCGAAGCAGCATCTGGAGCATCACGTTCGGGACGGCCTGGCGCAACGCGGCCAGCCGCTCCCAGGGGTCCTCGGACAGGAACCGCAGTGCGACGTCGTAGGTCGCGCCGCCCCAGCACTCTAGCGACCACAACTCCGGTGTGGTCCGGGCGACGTGCCCGGCCACACCGAGCAGGTCGCGAGTGCGGACCCGGGTCGCGAGCAGCGACTGGTGTGCGTCGCGGAACGTGGTGTCGGTGACCGCGACCTGTGCCTGCTCGCGCAGGGCCCGCGCGAATGCCTCGGGTCCGAGGGCGAGCAGCCGCTGACGGGTGCCGTCCGGCGGCGGGACGCGCAGGTCGACCGGCGGCAGCTTCGAGGCGGGGTCCACGCTGACCGGCGCCGGCCCGTTCGGTTGGTTCACCGTGACGTCGGCGAGGAAGGTCATCAGCTTGGTGCCGCGGTCACCGGCGGCGCGGGCCTGGAGCAGCTGCGGGTGCGTCTCGATGAAGCTGGTGGTGACCCGTCCGGCCGCGAAGCTCGGGTCGTCGAGGACGGCCTGGAGGAACGCGATGTTGGTCGTGACGCCGCGGATCCGGAACTCCGCGATTGCCCGCCGGGCCTTGGCGACGGCGTCCCCGAAGGTCCGACCCCGGCAGGTGAGCTTGGACAGCATCGAGTCGAAGTGCGCGGACACCTCGGCGCCGGTGTAGGTGGTGCCGCCGTCGATGCGGACTCCGCCGCCGCCGGGGGAGCGGTACGTCGTGATGATCCCGGTGTCGGGGCGGAAGCTGTTGGCGGGGTCCTCGGTGGTGATCCGGCACTGCAGCGCGGAACCGCGGAGCTGGACGGTGTCCTGGGACAGCCCGAGGTCGGCGAACGTCGCGCCGGAAGCGATCCGCAACTGGGCTTGGACGAGGTCGACGTCGGTGACCTCCTCGGTCACGGTGTGTTCGACCTGGATGCGGGGGTTCATCTCGATGAAGACGTAGTTACCGTCGGGGTCAAGGAGGAACTCGACCGTGCCGGCGTTGCGGTAGCCGATTTCGCGGGCGAACCGCACCGCGTCGGCGCACATGCGGTCGCGCAGCTCGGGGTCGAGGTTCGGGGCCGGGGCGATCTCGACGACCTTCTGGTGCCGCCGCTGCACCGAGCAGTCCCGCTCGAAAAGGTGCATCACCTCACCCGCGGCGTCGGCCAGGATCTGTACCTCGATGTGACGGGGGTCGGTGACCGCCTGCTCGATGAAGACCGTCGGGTCGCCGAAGGCGCCCTCGGCCTCGCGCATGCAGGTCTCCACGGCCTCACGCAGGTCCTCGACCCGGTTCACCCGCCGCATGCCGCGGCCGCCGCCACCGGCGACCGCCTTGACGAAAAGCGGGAGCCGCAGCGTCTCCGCGGCCGCGACCAGGGCGTCCACGTCGGTCGACGGGTCCACACTGGCGAGCGTCGGGACGCCGGCCGCCTTGGCCGCCGCGATGGCGCGGGCCTTGTTGCCCGTCAGCTCAAGGATGGCCGCCGAGGGCCCGACGAAGGTGATGCCGGCGTCGGCGCAGGCCTCGGCCAGGGCCGGGTTCTCGGACAGGAACCCGTAGCCGGGGTAGACGGCGTCCGCGCCGGCGTTGAGGGCGACCTGCACGACCGCGTCCGGGTCCAGGTACGCCCGGACCGGGTGGCCGCGCTCGCCGATCTCGTAGGACTCGTCCGCCTTCAGCCGGTGCTCGGACCCGCGGTCCTCGTAGGGGAACACCGCGACAGTGCGCGCGCCGAGCTCGTACGCCGCGCGGAACGCGCGGATCGCGATCTCGCCGCGATTAGCGACCAGCACCTTCACGAATCCGTTGGTCACTGGAGTGCTCCTTGATCTCTCTCAAGAGAACGCGTCTTGCGCGCGCAGGGGTACCGACCACCGCTTGCCATGGCTGCAAGTCCAGCGACCCGGTTCGTCAAAACGATTCGCGACGTGCGTCTCAGACAACCGGCGTGGCGTGTGTATGAAAGGTCTCCGGGACATCCTGTCCCCACGCCGTGGAGCGAGCTTCAGATTCGGTGTTCCACGTCACGGGTTCCCAATCCGGAGCAGTGATGTGCAACCCGCCAAAAATGAGTTCGACGCGGTTTCCTCCGGGTTCGAGGACGTAGAGGAAGAACCCCTGCGTCCTAAGGTGCTTCGCCGGCCCGAACTCAATGGGCGTGCCCAGTTCCATGAACAGGTCGGCGGCTCGAAGGATTGCCGAGCTGTCCTCGACGGCGTACGCGATGTGGTGCAGGCGCCCATGTTGTCCCGCTACCGGTTCCCGAGTGATTGCCAGATCGTGCGCCTTGTTCATCAAACTCATCCACGCGCCTACTTCTGGTGCGCCTGGAGGGACAAGTCGCTCGCGCAGTTTGAAGCCCAGCGTGCTCGACATGAACTCGCGCGCTTCAGGAACACCGCCGGCCAAGACGTTCAAGTGGTCGATCCGAGCGGCGCCAACTCCCCGACTCACGGAACTCTGGGGCTGATTCAAGAGGTAGGACGTCGAATCTTCGGATGCAACGTAGCGTTCGGATTCGTAGTAGATCTCCATGAGCTGGCCACTGGGCGAGCGAAATTGGAACGCCGCTCCATGGCCGATGTCACCGTCGATCCATTCGCCAGCCACACCTTGGTTCCGCAGAGCGGACACCCTGCGTGCGAGCGCGGCGGCGCTGGTTGTACGCCATCCCACGTGACCGAGGCCAGCGACAGGGGCGGCGGTCAGTTTCAGTGTGCTGAGGTCATGGTCGCCCCAGCCCCTCAAGTAGACGCTGGATCCTGTTACGGCCACCATCGTGAGCCCGTACACCTCGAGGAAGAACGCCAGACTTTCGTCGAAGCGAGGTGTCAGCAGTTCAACGTGACCTAAATGGGCCAGATCGTAGATCGGTTCCTCCGCCGCCTGCGTCTCAGGCATGACCTTGGGTCTCCATCAGAGCGATGTCAGCCAACACTTGGGGTCCCCGGTTGGCGGCTGAGTATCCAGTGAAGAGGAAGGCCAGGTTGACGACCGCCTGCAGCTCGTCCCAGCTTGCACCGGCCCTCCGAGCGGCGAGGCCGTGGAGTGCCGCGGCATCGCTCAACTTCGAGTGGAGAACTCCGAAGAGAACGAGTTGAACCGTCTTTTGGTCCAAGGCCTCGGGGTACATCGCTAGATGTCGCAGTTTCTCCTGCGCGAGGAGCAGGGCGGGATCACGCTGTGCTTCTGCGTCGAAGCGTGCAGCGACACGTGAGGGGACGAAGCCGACGAGTTCTTCGTAGGTGGCGCGGAGGGCCGCAATCGTCTGCTCCTCATCCACGCTCGTCTGACGGATGCGGGACAGTTCATCACTCACTGTCGTTGCCTTCGAGTGGAATCGCGATGCCCTTGGCGGCGAAGACCGCCTTGGCGACATCGAGGCCGCGGATTGTGCGGGGGTGTCCTGCATAGATCGACACGTGGAAGATCGCTTCGATGATCTCAGCCGGGCTGACCCCGACATGGAGGGCTCCGCGCATGTGCGCGGTGAGCAGCTTTTCGGTATCGCCAAGCGCGGTCAGGACTGCCACGTTGATGAGCTGGCGTTGCTGATGCGACAGATCGGGGCGGCCGTAGACGTCCGCGAACCCGGTCTCTACAACGAACTTGAAGAAGTCCGGGCTGATCTCGCTGATCGGATTCCCAATCCTCGCGAGAGACCCGGACCCGTGGATCTCGTTCATGATTTCGATACCGCGGTCGTACTTCGTGTCCTGTGACATGCGAGTTCCTCCATTGTCGAAGTTGTGGCGGCGAGCTTCGAACTTCATCGAGCGCGCGCCCGGCGCTCGGCCTCCGCGCCGAAACCACATCCGAACTTGTCCGATCAGGCGTGCGCCGGACTGTTGTTCAGTCGCCGGCTTCGCTGCGAGCGCAGACCAGCAGCCCGAGATTCTGTACACAGAAGTCGAGGCAAGTCAACGCCCAACTGAGCGCGAACTCTGCGATTGACATGCCTGGATCTCAGATCTATGGTGGAAGAACTGCATACAGATAATGGAGGCACGATGAAGGCGATTAGGCCGCCGAGGACACCGCGGGGCTTGGCGTTCACCCCCGGCTACGCCCTCAACCCTGGGGCGCGGATCATCCCGTTGGGAGTGGTCACCCCCGAACGGGACGGTGCCGTCAATCCATCGATTGCCCAACAGACCGCGGACTGCCTCGCGAACGTTGACGACATGCTGGCCCGACTTGGCAACAGCGCTCGTGCCGTCAAGATGACGCTCTGCATGACCGACGTGAGAGAGGTCTGGGACAGCAACGCCGTCTTCGACAAGCACTACGCCAGCGACGAACGCCCGAATCCCGCCAAGACACTCCTTGAGGTCTCGGCCTGCTCGGTGCCGGGTGCACGTTTCGAAGTAGACGTCTGGGCGGTCGTTGAGCCCGACGGCGGCTCAGTGACTCGGGCCGGAGACGTGCGGGTTGCCCACGGGCAGGCCGGTGAAGCAGCCGGTGCTGGCCTCGAGGCTGAGTTGGAGAGCTGTGTCAATGCGATCGATCAGGCACTAGCCGCCTCGCGCGATGACCGGGCGCAGGTCGCAAGGCTCGCTGTGCACCTCGCCGACATGAGTGACTGGTCGCTCTGCCGGCAGATCCTGGAAAGGCAGTTCGACCCGGCTCAGACGGTGCTGGTGCCACTGGCGGTTACGAAGGTCGGCCAGGTGGGTGCCCGCGTTGAGCTCAGTGCCTGGACCGAAGGGCCTGCTCAGCCGGCCAACGCCGGCGATCCGACGATCCTTGCGATCTCCGGCAGCGCGGCGATTCCGATGTACATCGGCGGCGAGGCTTCGGATCTTTACAAGTATCGACCTGTGGCAGACATCCGCGATCAGGTCGAGGTCTGTCTGAACAACTACGCGAACATCCTCCAGACAGCTGGCTCCAGTTGGGACGACATCTTCGAAACAACTTGGCACCTCACTGACCGACGGGAATGGGACGCCGTTGCAGAGGTTGTCGAGAAGTGGTTTGGACGACCTGTCCCTAACCCCACGGTGATCGAAGTCCCCAAGTTCGTTCTCCCCGGAGTGCGAGTCGAGATTGATATGTGGGGAACCATCCCCGCTGGCGGAACGGCGTAGGGGCTGCGTCGATGGACATCGCCCAGAAGAGCGCCCTAGTCGTTGGCGGTTCACAAGGTCTCGGCGAAGCAACGGTACGTGCCCTTGTTGCCGCTGGCGCCTTTGTGGTTATCGCCGACGTGAACGAGGAGGAGGGCACTCGCCTTGCGGCCGAACTGGGTGACCGGGCGCTCTTCGTCAAGGCGGACGTCGCGGATGCCGGTCAGGTCGCGTCTGCGGTGTCCGTCGCTGCCGAGGCGGCAGGGGGATTGCGTATCTCCGTTTGCTGCGCAGGAATCACCGCGCAGCAACCCATCGCCGACGAGAGTGGGCCGCACTCTCTCCAGACGTTCGTCGATGTCATGAACGTCAACCTGCTCGGCACGTTCAACGTGCTACGCGAGGCGTCCGCGGCCATGGTCGCCAACGAGCCGAGCGTGAGTGGCGAGCGGGGGGTCTGCATCAATGTTGCCTCCATCACTGCCCTCGATGGGCCGCGGGGATCCATTGCCTACACGGCATCCAAGGCGGCCGTCGTGGGGATGACACTGCCGGCGGCACGAGATCTCGCCAGTACTGGCATCCGGGTCTGCGCCATCGCGCCAGGCACATTCGACACCCCAATGACCCGTCATGTCCCGGATGCTCTGCGCGAGCATCTCAGTGCCGCACAGATGTGGCCACAACGCTTCGGGCGCCCGGACGAGTTCGCAGCGCTCGTGTGCCATATCGCGACTAACGAGATGCTAAACGGCGAGACCATCCGTCTTGACGGCGCCGTGCGGGTCCCACCTATTCGGAAGAGCACCTAGCGTGCGTCCACCCTCGTCGCCGCACCGGTGGCGGAGTCATTCGTCAGTGGCTCCTAGCGCGTAGACGCATTGTGCGATCTCTACGCCGGGCAGGCAACTGATGCGGCGACCAATCTCGTAGTCCGTGGCAGCACACTTCGTTAGTAAGGATTCGATCGTGACTTCAACCACCACAGAGCCTTGGCCGGCGGTCGATGGGGTCTGGGAGCTGGACACAGTCCACTCTCGGGTCGCGTTCGCGGTCGACTTCGTCGCAGGCCCGTTCTGGGCCGAGTTCAGTGAGTTCGACGCGACCTTGGACGCACGAACGGGAGACATCAGTCTGGAGGGCAGCGCGCTCGCCGAGTCTGTCAACGTCACGTTGCCGCCGTTTCGCGCGCATCTTTTGGGCCCGGAGTTTTTCGACGCAGTCGATCATCCCCGCATCCTGTTCCGGTCGGAGCGTTGTGAGACGCAGGGCTCACAGCTGGATATGACGGCAAGCCTCTGTGTCCGGGGAGTGTGGCAGCAGTGTGTCGGTAGCGGGACCCTGTACGGCCCGGTCCGAAACCAGTTCGGTGCGGTTGTCGTGGGGGTCTCTCTCAGGGCTGACGTAGACCGACACCGGTTCGGTCTGGACTGGCAGGTCGCCCTGCCAGGGGGCAAAGGCGGGCTGGCCGACATGGTGCGACTGGAATCAGACCTTCAGTTTGTCTTCCGAGAGGACGAGGCAGTCTCATGACCGAAGTGCGTGGCGAGGCCGAACGACTCCACCTTGACGCGAAGCCGGCCGCGCTGGAAATGCAAGTCCAGCGCACAGCTGTCGTCGTCGTCGACATGCAGAACGACTTCTGCACACCCGGAGGGAGCGTGGAAACGGCGGGGTTTGATCTTTCGCTGGTGCGGTCCATCATCCCTGCTATCGCGGACGTGCTCAGTTGTGCACGATCCATCGGGCTACAGGTGATCTATCTGCAGCATGGTTACAGGCCGGATCTGTCCGACCTCGGCCCGCCGGAGTCGCGCAACGCAATCGCCCACTTGGCGGCGGGAGTAGGAACACCATTCGCCGCACCAGACGGCTCGATGGGTCGAATAGGCGTTCACGACACCTGGAACACTCAGATCATCGACGAACTCGCCCCGCAGCCCGGGGACGTCGTCATTCGCAAGAACCGCTTCAGTGGGTTTCACGACACGCCCTTGGAGTCGACCCTGTCGTCATCCGGTATCGAAACCTTGGTCGTCACGGGCTGCACCACGAGCATCTGCGTTGAAGCGCTCGTCAGGGATGCGATGTACCGCGACTATCGGCCCATTGTCCTTTCGGACTGCACTGCCGAGCCGCAGGGTCAGGCTAACCACGACGCCTCGCTGGCCATCATCGAGTCGACCCTCGGTTGGGTATCTGAATCGCGCCACCTGCACGCGGCCGCAGAAGCGCTTCGGCCAGGGCCTGAGACGGGAAGCCCGACATGAACGACTGGACGGTGCAGCGAGCTGCGATCGAGCTGCGCGAGCGTCAGACGCTCGCCCGTGCAGGAGGAAGGCTCGTGGACGTCTGGGAAGAACTCGATCTAGACGTCGCCTACGAAACCCAGACGGCCCTACTGCGCCACATGGAGCAGGACGGGGACGCGGTTGTTGGCGTCAAGCTTGGGCTCACATCGCCGGCGAAGCAGAAGCGGATGGGGATCTCGACTCCCCTCACTGCTTGGCTCACCGACGCGATGACCCTCCAGGACGGCGAAGCGCTGTCCCTAGACGGCCTGATCCATCCACGCGTCGAGCCAGAGATCGTCTTCGTGATGGGAGAAAGGCTAGAAGGTCCGGGGGTGACCGCAGGCCAGGCGTTAGCGGCTGTGCGTACCGTCCACGCAGGCCTCGAGGTTATCGACAGCAGATTCGCGGACTTCCATTTCACTCTGCCGGACGTGGTTGCGGACAACGCCTCCGCTGCGCGCTTCATGGTCAGCGATCGAGGCGTAGATCCGCGGTCTGTCGATCTTGCGGCGGAAGCCTGTCGGATCTCCCTCAATGGAGTGGTCGCGGAAACAGGAACAGGTGCTGACGTCCAGGGACACCCCGCCGAGGCATTGGCGCTCGCAGTCAACTCCCTGGGCAAGCGCGGGCTCGCGCTCGAGGCCGGGTGGATCATCCTCACAGGCGGAATCACTGACGCGGTGCCTTTCGGCCCCGGCGATCTAGTACACGTCGAGTTCGCAAACTTGGGCGCGCTGACCATGAGGAGCACAGGGAGCACAGGGTCGGGACGGCTCGACTGATGGATTCGAAGAGCCAGCGTGCGCCTGACCGAGAGGAATGTGCGCCGAACGCTCGAGGAGATTCGGCGCGCGACGAGCTCTCGAGAACGCCGACAGAGACCGTCCACTCGATGGTCCGGCTCTTCAACGAAGGTGACCTGGACGCAGCACAAGCTCTGCTCTCGCCGAGAGTGGTAAACCACGCCGCACCCATCGGTACTGACTCGGGATGGCGAGGATGGCGGGCGTTCTGGGAGTCCGTGCGACGCGGGTACCCGGACTTCCACGCTTCCATCGAGCAGACTTGCGAAGCAGGTGACATCGTCGCCACTCAGTACACGATGCGCGGCACGCACACTGACGAGTTCTTGGGCTCTGCAGCGACAGGACGGCGCTTCGAGGCACGCGCGATGGACATCATGAGGGTTCGTGATGGTCAGATCGTCGAACATTGGGGGGTCAGTGAGCCCTGGGGTTGATGACATCGAGCCGGCACAGGATCGGGCTCCGCGCACTGGCGTCCCACTCCGGGGTGCCTTCGGCGGGCCATTCCTACCTGGAGAAGCGCCTTCGATCATCCGCAGTGGGTGTGAAGGGGCGTGCTGACTCTCCTCCGCGTCGATGCGAGTCCACGGGACGCGCGCTCCCGTAGTCGCGCGCTGACCGCGCAGTTCGAGAATCAGTGGCGAACGCGTCATCCAGACGGGCGCGTGGTGATGCGTGACATAGCGCGAGATCCGCCACCGTTCGTCAGTGAGGCATGGATGGAGGGGGCCTTCGCGTCGGCTGATGTGCGGAGCCCTGCCGCTCTCGACGCGCTCGCGATCTCAGATGGCTATGTGAACGAGGTTCTGTGCGCAGACCACATTGTCATCGGTACGCCGATGTACAACTTCGGCTGCCCGGCTGTTCTCAAGGCTTGGGTTGATCAAGTCGTTCGAGTGAACCGTACGGTGAGGATCGTCGGGGGCGGCTTCGCCGGTCTGGCGACCGGTACATCGGTCTCGGTCCTCGTGGCCTGTAGCGGAGATCCGCGGCCAACGACACGTGGTGCAGCGACGAACTTTCTGGAACCGTATCTGCGCTCGGTCCTTGCGTTTATTGGAATCGACGACGTCGACTTCGTGTACGCGCACAGCCAGAACCCGATGACCGTCGACGATGCTCAGATGCACGCTGATCGTGCATTGAGTGAGGCGCGGGCAACCATCGAGCAACTCGTCGCACGGACTGCCGAACGTTGTCACCGCAGGTAGCCGTGGAGCTATCCCAAGTCGACGGCATTCTGTGTGAGTGGTCGTGGCTATATGCGGTGATCCGCGAGAGGACGGATAGACTGTCCACAGTGTCGCGACAGGCTACGAGACGATCGGAAACAAGAATCCTGTGGAGATGATCGATGCGCGCGCCGACGATGAATCGGTAGACCAGGCGCAGTCTGAGCCCTCGTCGGCGACGGCTTCACCGGGGTTCGACCTTTACGATCAGTTGCGCAACGACATTCTTGATGGTCGCCTTGCGCCTGGCACGGTCATCTCCCAGGTCCAACTTGCCAAGCAGATGGGGGTGAGTCGCACCCCACTGCGAGAGGCCATCCGCAGACTGCAGCAGGAGGGCCTGGTCGAGGCGGACTTCAACCGTCGCGCGCGCGTGGCTCAGGTGGATCCCAGCACGCTCGAGCAGATATTCACAGAACGGATCATGCACGAGACTCTTGCCTTGGGCGTGAGTCTGCAGCACATGCGGCCATCAGATCTGGATGAGATCGATCGGCTCTCGGACGAGATGCGTGAGTCGAAGACGGCCGGCAGGTTTGATGAATGGGATGAGGCTCACCGCGCCTTCCACCGGCAGCTAGCCCTGCGGGCGAGCGATCACTTGAGGAGTCGAATCTCGCTCCTCACGCAGCAAGGAGCCCGCTTTCGGCCGATGGCGGAGAACACGTCGGACAGAAGCTGGACCGCGTGGGACATCGACCACGAAAAGATCGCTCAGGCATGTCGTGAGGGGCGACGTCGTGACGCGATCGCGACTCTCGCGCGGCACCTTGCTCGCTCCGCAACGTCCTTGCTCGGCTCGGTCGCGCCGGAGTATGACGCCATCCAAGTTAGGACGATCCTCGAGATCGTCGCCGGGGACGTCTCCCTCGATCGTTAACCGCCGACGATTCGATCGCGCAGGTCGCTGCCCCACTGAACCGTGGCGCCGAGGTGACGTGAGGCGAGGCGAAGCCTGAAGCGCCCCAGGTTTGATGCCGCTGCTGTTCGAGTCCGGAAGGATGAACAGCATGCCGAAGAAGATCGATCCTGCTCTGAAGGAGCGGGCTGTGCGTCTGGTGCTGGAGCACCGGGGCGAGTACCCCACGACGACCGCCGCGGTTGCCGCGGTGAGCAAGCAGGTGGGGGTCGGCAAGGAAAGCCTGCGGCGTTGGGTCGCGCAGGCTGACATCGATGTCGGGGACCGCCCCGGTGTCTCGACGAGCGAGTCGGCCGCAAGCTCAAGGCCGAGAATCGTCCGCTGCGTGAGGACAACGAGATCTTGAAGGCGGCCTCGATTTTCTTCGCCGGGGAGCTCGACCCCCGCAACCGCTGATCGTCGCGTTCATCGACGGTCAACGTGCTCGGGGGCACGAGGTCGAGTCGATCTGCCGGGTCCTGCGTGAGCAGGGTCTGCAGATCGCCGCGCGCACCTACCGCTTGTGGCGCCGGGCCAACCAGCGGGTCGCCGAGCGGACCGTGTCCGATGCCGTGGTCGTCGACGCGGTCCGGGACATCGCCTGGACCCTCAACGCCAGGGGTGAGCGGGTGCTGGCCCCAGAAGGGCTCTACGGGCGCCGCAAGATGACCGCCTACGTGCGTCGCACCGCGGTCCCCCGGCGCCTCTGCCGGGGCGGTGGACCGGGCGATGCGCACCCTGGGCCTGGAGGGCGTGCGGCGGGTCAAGAAGGTTCGCACCACCATCCCCGACAAGGATGGGAAGGGGTCTGTCGAGAGGCTGGCGACCGGCTCAACGCACGAGCCTCGTCTGACTACGGATCAGATGGTCTAGCGCTCTTGCTGCAGCGCCGTTTGTGGAACTCCGTGGCAGCGGGCTGCGTATGGGGCCGCGCGCCGTGGTCAGGTGCCCCCGACGTACCCCCGCCGCGCAACACGTCCCGTTCCTGCCATTGCACGGCTGCCACTTTAGGCGTGCGGCAGACGCAGAAGGTTGGGGCAGGGCCATTCGCAATGAGAAGGTCAGGGGTTCGAATCCCCTCAGCTCCACCGAAGATCCAGGCCCGACCGACGACCTCGGTCGGGCCTGAGTCGTTCCTGGCCCCTGCTCACCCCGACCCGGCCCGTCTCGTGTGGCCCAGCCCGGGCCAGGGACCGCGCTGAGCCACACGAGGCGGGGCGGGAGGGCCGTGACCCGAGCGCACCCCCGTCGTTGACTGTGACAGCCGTCACCTCGGCGGCGTCGCTCCCTCCGGAGGTCCCTGCGTGCGCGTGATCGTCCTGGTGCTGGGACTCGTCCTTGCAGCGCTCTTCTCCGCCTGCGGCTCCCAGCTGCACCCCGACGACGTCCGGGCGGTCGGCCAGACCGGCACCGGCACCGCGGTCTCCGGTGCGGGCGCCGACGTCGGGGGCGGCACCACGACCTCGGTCGACGGCAGCAGCGGTGGCGGTGGGGACGTCTCCACGGCCGGCGGCTCGGACGGCGGCACGACCTCCTCCACCGGTGGCGGCACCAGCAGCTCGGGCGGCGGGCCGTCCGGCGGCGACGACGAGGCGGGCGACCCGACCGGCGGCACGAGGGCCGGGTCCTGCGACGGGTTCGAGAACTCCACGGGCATCACCGACAAGGAGATCGTCGTCGCGAACTCCTCCGACCTCTCCGGCCCGGTGCCGGGTCTCTTCGAGTCCGCCCGGCTGGCGACCGCTGCCTACCTGGCCTACTTCAACTCCCGCTCCGACGTGTGCGGTCGCAAGCTGACGCTGCTGGAGCTGGACAGCAAGACCGACTCCGCGGGCGACCAGGCGGCCTACACCCGCGCCTGCGCGGAGTCCTTCGCCGCGGTCGGCTCGGTCTCGATCTACGACGCCGGTGGCGCGCGCACGACCCAGGAGTGCGGCCTGCCGGACCTGCGGGCCAACATCCTGACCGAGGGGCGCGCGGACTGCACGACCTGCTTCTCCGCGCAGGCGCTGGAGCCCGGCGTCATCACCGACGCGGCGTACCAGTTCTACACCAAGCAGAACAAGGCGGCCACGCAGTCCGCCGCCTTCCTCTACCTCGAGCTCGGCGGGTCGCCCGACCTCGCCAAGAGCTTCTCCGAGACCGCCGAGTCGGTGGGCTTCCAGGTCAAGATCCTCAAGGGCATCGGCACCGCGGAGTTCAACTACGCGCCGTTCGTGCAGGAGATGAAGGACAAGGACATCCGCTTCGTCTCCTTCACCGGCGCCACCATCCAGGCCGTGCGCCTGGCCGACGCGATGGCCCAGCAGAACTTCGAGCCCGACCAGTTCGTGGTGACCCAGACGCAGTACGGCCCGGAGTTCCACGAGCAGGGCGGCGCGAACGTCGACGGCGCGATGGCGCCGGTCCCGCACCCGGCCTTCAACTCCGGCAACCCCGAGATCACCCAGTACGTCCAGTGGCTGCAGCGGGTCAAGCCCGGTGCGTCGCCCAGCACCTTCGGCCTCTTCGCCTGGTCCGCCGCCCGGCTCTTCGCCGAGCGGGCCGTGGCCCTCGGCGGGAAGCTGAGCCGCGAGACGCTGCTGGCGGAGATCCGCAAGGTGGGCTCGTGGACGGCCGGCGGGATGCACGCGGAGATGAACGTCGGCGGCAAGAAGTCCTTCCCGTGCCAGACCGTCGTCCAGCTGCAGCAGGGGGAGTGGCAGCAGATCTCCGGCAAGGGCTACACCTGCGGCAACCTCGTGCGTACGTCGGTGGCCCGCTGACCCCCGGGTCGGCTCACGCCACGAGGTCGTCCCAGCCGGCGGCGAGGTAGTCCAGGAACGCCTCGCCGACCGACTCCGCACGCAGGTCCTCACGGCTGACCGGGCGCTCGCGCACCCGGAAGTCGGGGTCGCCCAGCGCCCGCGCCGCGAAGTCGTGGTGGAGGATCGCGCCGATCCCGACCGTCACGAAGTCCGCGCCCTGCTCCAGGCACCACCGGGCGTCGGCGGCCGACACGACACCGCCGGCCACACCCAGCGCCGTGCGCCGGCGGGGGAGCCGGGCGAAGTGCTCGATGAGCAGCCCGTCGGCACCGGTGCGGGGGCGCATGAAGACGTCCCACAGCGACATGTCGAGGTGGTCGAGCAGGTCGGAGTCCAGCAGCCGCCGGGCGGTCTCGACACCCTCCTCGAGGCTGATGCCGGTGCCCTCGGGAGTCAGCCGCACGCCCAGCTGGAAGTCGGGCCCGGTCGCGGCGCGCACGCCCTCGACCACGTCCAGCAGGGGCCGCACCCGGCCGTCCAGGTCACCGCCGTACCCGTCGGTGCGGTGGTTGTGCCGCGCGTCGAGGAACTGGCCCAGGAGGTAGCCGTGCGCCCCGTGCAGCTGCACCCCGTCGAAGCCGGCGCGCTCCGCGCGCACCGCGGCCGCCACGAAGTCCTCGACCATCGCCTCGACCTCGCCGGTGCTCATCGCGACCGCGTCCTTCTCGGGATCGTCCCACGGGCACTGGTTGGGCCGTCCCGTCAGCCGCGGGTCGGCGCGCCGTCCGCCGTGGTGCAGTTGCACCGACGAGGTGGCGCCCGTCGCGCGCAGCTCGTCGGCAAGCGCGGTGAGCCCGGACAGGTGCGCGTCGGAGGCGATGCCGAGCTGACCGCCCCAGGCCTGGCCGGCGGGAGCGACGTACGCCGCTGCGGTCATCACCAGGCCGAAGCCGCCGGTCCCGCGGGCGACCAACCAGCGCCGCTCGTCGTCGGACAACGTGCCGTCGGCATGGCTCTGGGTGTTGGTCAACGGCGCCAGCGCGAACCGGTTGCGCCACGGCCGTCCGTGCGGCTGGGGCAGCGGGTCGGCCAGGGCGGGTGTCGGGCCGGATGGCGAGGCAGGTGGCGAGGAGGGGGCTGGCGTGCTCATCGCGGTCATCATGCCGGTCACGTGGGGCACGGGCGCCAGCAGGAGGCTTGTGCGGCTACCGCCCCGGCCGAGCCTGCGTGAGTCCAGACCGGGGCGGTCGCTGCCGCGTCCGGTGGGTTCCCCCGGCGCTTCACCGGCAACCACCCCGAAAGGGTGAACCTCGCGCGACCGAGCGCGGGACCGGTGAGGATTCGCCCGTTCGGGTGACGTCGCGGGGCGCTCGCGCGGAGGCTGCTCGGTCATCTCCCTTCGGGTGGCCTGACGGTCCGGCGGGTTGGGCACCGTCGTGGCATGACCCGCCTCCTCGAGCATCTCGAGCAGCTCCGTGAGGAGCGCCGAGCCCCCTCCGGCCCGACCCCCGGGCGCCGCGACGCCGTGCGCCCCGCCACCGACGGCTTCCGGGACTGCCGCGGTGTGTGGCACGCCTGGCAGGAGGACCGCTGATGCCGGCCCCGCTGCCGACCCCTCGGGGCGCGCTCACCGAGGCCCTCAGCGACTGCTTCCGCGGGCGAGGGGTGACCCGCAGCGTGGAGGCCGACTCCCACGACGACGCCGCGCTGGCGCTGTGGATGCTCTACGAGCTGCACCACCGCGGCTTCGACGAGGTCGACGACGCGCTGGAGTGGGATCCCGCGCTGCTGGCGGTGCGTGCCGACCTCGAGCACGACCTGGAGGAGCGCTGGCGCGACCGCGCCCGGCACCTGGCCCAGCCCGCCCAGGACCGGGTGGCCGACGGGGAGGACTTCGCCGAGCTCTTCTTCGACCTGTGCGCCGCCGACACCGGCGGGGAGTCGCTGGTCCGTTTCGTCCAGCGCGAGGCCGAGGAGGAGCAGGTGCTCGCGCTGCTGCGGCAGCGCTCGATCTACCACGTGCGCGAGCAGGACTCGGCGATGTGGGCGCTGCCCCGGCTCGACGACGAGACCAAGGCGCATCTCGTCGCGATCGCGGCCGACGAGTACGGCAACGGCCACCCCGACCACCTGCACGCCGAGCTCTGGCGCCGCGGGATGGCGGCCTGCGGGCTGGACACCGGCTACGCGGCGTACGTCGACGAGGCGCTGCCGGAGGTCCTGGAGCAGAACAACCTGATGTCGATGCTCGGGCTGCACCGGCGATTGGTGCCCGCAGCGCTGGGTCACCTGGCCGCCTTCGAGGTCTGCAGCTCGGTGCCGTCGAAGCGGATGGTGCGTGGCCTGGAGCGGCTGGGGATGCCCGAGCCGATGATCGCCTACTACCGCGAGCACATGGTCGCCGACGCCGTCCACGAGCAGGTCGCCGTACGCCGGATGCTCGGCGGCTGGGTGGCCCGGGAGCCGCTCGTGGCCGACGACGCGCTCTGGGGTGCGGCGGTCTGCCTGGCGGCCGAGCAGGAGACCGCGACCGCGGTCCTGTCCTCGGTCCGCGACGGTGCCCAGCTCGAGCACGGAGCCGTGGCATGAGCACGGGGGAGACCACCACGCGTGAGGTGCTGCTGTGCCCTGACGGCCCGGTGCTGATCCCGGGACCGGTGACCGTCGAGGACGAGCAGGGCGTCAAGCACCACTCCGAGCGACCGGTGGTGGCGGTGTGCCGCTGCGGCGCCTCGTCGGTGCCGCCGTGGTGCGACGGGTCCCACAAGCAGGTGCGGCGCCGTCCCGCCACCGCGGTGCCGAGCCCGCGCCACGGGCGCGAGCTCGAGGACTACTGAGCTTCCTCCCCAGGAGGATGCGTCGGGCCCCCACCCCCCCGGGGGGGGCCCGACGCGGGGTGCGCCCTCAGGCGCTGGTCAGGGTGGGGTAGTCGGTGTAGCCCTCGGCGCCGCCGCCGTAGAACGTGGCCGGGTCCGGCTCGTTGAGGGCCGCGCCGGTGCGCCACCGCTCGGCGAGGTCGGGGTTGGCCAGGAACGGGCGACCCACGGCGACCAGGTCGGCGAGGTCGTCGATGAGCAGCTTCTCGACCTCCTCGAAGGTGGTCTGCTCGGAGAAGCCGGAGTTGAGGATCACCGGGCCGCCGAAGCGGCGGCGCAGGTCCTGCGTCAGCTCCCCGCGCGGGTCGGCCAGCATCGAGAGGTAGGCCAGGCCGAGGTCGGCGATGCCGTCGACGAGCGCCTCGTAGGTGGCCCGGGTGTCGGCCGGGTCCTCCTCCAGGACGCCCTGGATGTTGTGGGCGGGGCTGATCCGGATGCCGACGCGGTCGGCGCCGATGGCCTCCGCGACCGCGCGGGTGACCTCGACACTCAGCCGGGCGCGGGCCTCGGGGGAGCCGCCGTACCTGTCGGTGCGGGTGTTGCTGACCGGGGACAGGAACTGGTGCAGGAGGTAGCCGTTGGCCGAGTGGATCTCGACACCGTCGACGCCTGCCTCGACCGCGTTGCGCGCGGCCTGCACGAAGTCCTCGACGATGCCACGGACCTCGTGGGTGCCCAGCGCGCGCGGCTCCGGGTGCGGGACCGGACCGGCGGCCGTGATCATCTCGCCCGGCGCGGCGATCGCGCTCGGGGCGACGGTCTCGAGACCCGCCTTGTTGTCGGGGTGCGCGACGCGCCCGACGTGCATCAGCTGCACGACGATGCGCCCGCCCTCGGCGTGCACGGCCTCGGCGGTGCGCCGCCAGCCGGCGACCTGCTCGGGGGAGTGGATGCCCGGGGTCGCGAGGTAGCCCTGTCCGACCGCGCTGGGCTGGGTGCCCTCGCTGATGATCAGGCCCGCACCGGCGCGCTGGCCGTAGTAGGTGGCGTTGAGCTCGGTCGGCACGGTCTCGGGGGACCGGTTGCGGGTCAGCGGAGCCATGACGAAGCGCTGCGGGAGCTCCCAGGAGCCGACCCGGACGGACTCGAAGGCAGGTGAGGTGGTCATGGTCGGGTCAACAGCGGACCGCGGTCCGTTTCATCCCCGGCAGGAGCGAGGGATGGATCACGACCGCCGTCGCCGGAGGGGTGTGGCCGGTGCTCGAGGAGCAGCCGGCACTACTCGGCGCGGGCGCGCAGCCAGGAGGTGGTGCCGGCCGGCAGGCCGCGGTTCTTGCCCGGTCCTTCGGAGGGGACCACCAGGAGCGGTGCGTCCTCGGGCAGGCTCCACTTCAGGTGGTGGTAGACCTTCGACAGCGTCTCGTCGGCATCGACGAGCAGCACCTGGTCGGCGACCCGGCGCACCTCGTGCCAGGGGCCGGTCGCCTCGCCCACGAGCTCGTCGTCGAACCCGGCGGGGGACCACGCGACGAAGACGGTCATGGACCGATGCTGGCACGGGTCCACCACCCCGCCGGGTGTCCGGAGGGGGCGCGGTCGCCGCCCGCCTCGCCCGTTGGTGGACCACCCTGAAGGACCGACTTCGCCGCGGCGCCCGTCCGCAGGGACACCGGCCCGGCCACTCCACCCCTTCGAGTGACATGAGAGCGGTCCTCGAAGGATATCCACGGGCTGTGCCACTCCTCTCGGGACCCGAGTCCCCCTCCCACGCCACCCAGGCCCCCCACGCCACCCAGGCCCCCCAGGCGACCCAGCACCTCCCGGTCCCCCCGCCCCGGGGCTCGTCGTCGGACCCGTCGCCGACCGCCGGGCCGACCGCCGGGCCGACCGCCGGGCCGACCGCTGGGCCGACCATCACGGTCGCCTCCGTCCCCTCCGGTCACGTCTACGTCCGCCACCTCGCCCCCGAGGCCCACGGCGCGGTGGTGCGCCTGCCGGACCCCGACCCGGACACCCCCGACCGCCCTGCGGGCGCCCGCTGGTGGCCGCCGGTGATGCTGCGCCCGGAGTGGGCCCGCACGGCCGACTTCGACGTCTTCCACGTCCACTTCGGCTTCGACGCCGTCGACCCCGCCGAGCTGACCGAGCTCACCGAGGTCCTGCGGGGCCGCGGCAAGCCGTTCGTGCTGACCGTGCACGACCTGCGCAACCCCCACCACGAGGACCGTGCCGCCCACGACGCCCAGCTCGACGTGCTGGTGCCGGCCGCGGACGCCGTGGTCACGCTGACCTCCGGCGCGGCGGCGGAGATCGCGCGCCGCTGGGGCCGTGAGGCACTCGTGCTGCCCCACCCGCACGTCGTCCCGTTCTCGACCATGGAGGCGGCCCAGGAGCGCCGGGGCTGGCGCACGGGCGACACGTTCCGCGTGGGTCTGCACGTCAAGAGCCTGCGCGCCTCGATGGACCCGATGGCCCTGCTGCCGACCCTGGTGGAGACCGTCGCCGCGATCCCGGGCGGGGTGCTGCAGGTCAACGGGCACCGTGACGTCCTCGACCCCGACGGCGCCCGCCGCGACGAGTCGCTGGCGGCGTACCTCCACGACCAGGCCGACGCCGGACGCCTGGAGCTGCACGTCCACGACTTCCTCGACGACGACGCGCTGTGGGACTACCTGGCGTCGCTGGACGTCTCGGTGCTGCCCTACCGCTTCGGCACGCACTCCGGGTGGCTCGAGGCCTGCCGCGACCTCGGCACCGCCGTGGTGGCCCCGACCTGCGGCCACTACGCCGACCAGGGGCCGGTGCTGTCCTACGCCCACGACGAGGCGGGCCTCGACGAGGCGTCGCTGGCGTCGGCGCTGCGCCGCGCCCACGCGGAGCGTCCGGCCGCAGGGGTCTCGGTCGCCTGGCGACGTGCCCAGCGGGCGGCCGTCGCGTCGGCGCACGAGCAGCTCTACTCCCGGCTCCTGTCAGGACGGGCCGGTTCGTGAGGGTCTGCCTGGTCGCCTCCAACCGCTACCCGGTCGCGGAGCCGTTCGCCGGCGGTCTCGAGGCGCTGACCCACCACCTCGCCCGCCTGCTCGTCGGGCGCGGCCACGACGTGACGGTGTACGCCGCCGCCGGCAGCGACCCCGCGCTGCCGGTCCGGGCCCTCACCCCGCCCCGCTTCCGGCCCTCGGCGGTGTCCATGCGCGACGTCAACGCCCCCGCCGAGGAGTGGATGGCCGACCACCACGCCTACCTGGACCTGATGCTCGACCTGACCCGCACCGCCGGCGACCGCTTCGACGTGGTGCACAACCACTCCCTGCACCACCTGCCGGTCGCCATGGCCGACCTGCTGCCGGTGCCGTTGGTGACGACCCTGCACACCCCGCCGCTGCCGTGGCTGGAGTCCGCGGTCGCGGTGTCGGGCGGCGCGTCCTCCTTCACCGCCGTCAGTGAGTGCACGGCCCGTGCCTGGGCCGGCACGATCGAGGCCCGCCCGGTCCTCAACGGGGTCGACACCCGGGCCTGGCGCCCGGGCCCCGGCGGCGGGCCGGTCGTGTGGACCGGTCGGCTCGAGGAGCTGCTCCCGCGGCTGGGCCCGGACGCCCGGCTGGTCGGCCACCTCGACCACCGCCGCCTCGCCCGGCTGCTCGGCCGGGCGTCGGTCGCGGTGGTGACCCCTGCCTGGGAGGAGCCCTACGGACTGGTGGCCGCCGAGGCGATGTCGAGCGGCACCCCGGTGGCCGCGTTCGCCCGCGGTGCGCTGCCCGAGATCGTGGCAGAGGGAACGGGGGTCCTCTGCGCCCCCGACGACGTCACCGGCCTCGCCGCGGCGATCGAGGAGGCCGCCGGGTGCGACCGGCGGGCCGTGCGCCGGCACGCCGTGCGCCGGCTCTCCGCCGAGCGGATGGTCGCGGAGTACGAGCAGGTCTACGCCTCGCTCGCCCACGGGGAGGTGGCCGCGTGAGCGCCTCGCGGGCCGGCCGACCGACCATCGGCTACTACGTCCACCACCACGGGCGAGGTCACCTGCACCGTGCCGGTGCGGTGGCCCGGGCGCTGTCCCGCCGCCACGGCTGCACCGTCACCGGCCTCTCCTCCTTCCCCCACCCCGCGGAGTGGTCGGGGGACTGGGCCGGCGGCTGGCTCGAGCTGGCCCGCGACGACGACCCGCTCCCGCCCCTGCCCACCGCGCACCACGACGTCACCGCCGGCGGTCGCCTGCACTGGGTGCCCCGCGACCACGCCGGCCTGCTCCGGCGTACGACCCAGCTCTCGGCGTGGCTCGCGGAGGCCCGGCCGGCCGCGGTCGTCGTCGACGTCTCCGTCGAGGTCTCGTTGCTGGTGCGGCTGCACGGGGTCCCCGTCGTCGGGGTCGTGCTGCCGGGCGAGCGCACCGACTCCCCGCACCGGCTGGCGCTGGACACCGCCGACGCCCTGGTCGGCTGCTGGCCCGACGAAGCGAGCGCCGCCATGCTGCCCGGGCTCCCCGCCGACGTCCGCGCGCGGGTCCACGGGGTCGGTGGGCTCTCGCGGCACCCGGTCGGCGACGTGCCCCCTCCCGGTCGACGCACGGTCCTCTACCTCGGCGGTGCCGGGGGCCACGACCTGGGAGACGCCGAGCTCGACGCACGGCTCGCGGCCGCGCAGGAGCAGACGCCCACGTGGACCTGGGAGGTGGCCGACGCGCGTCGCTGGCGCCCCGACACCCGGACGCTGCTGCACGGGGCCGACGTCGTCGTCACCCACACCGGGCAGAACGCCGTCGCCGAGGTCGCCGCCGCCCGTCGTCCTGCGGTGCTGGTGCCGCAGCGGCGCCCCCACGACGAGCAGGCAGCCACCGCCCGCGTCCTCGCGACCGCCGGGTGGCCCGCCGTCGTCGAGCCCGTCCTGCCGGCCGACGGGTGGGCGGAGCGGCTCGAGCGCTGCGCGGCCCTCGACGCCACGACGTGGGCACGGTGGTGCGACGGCGGTGCCGCCGACCGGTTCGCCGACGTGGTGGCCGGGGTGGCCGGGGTGGCCGGCGCGGCCGGGGTCGGCTCCGTCCTCGAGCGGAGCGCCTCGTGAGCGGCGTCGCGGTGGTGACCACCGCCCACGGCCGGCACGACCACCTGCGCCGCCAACGGGTCTCGCTGGCGGCCGGCACGGTCGTGCCGGACGTGCACGTCGTCGTGGCGATGGACGACCCGGCCGTGGCCGGCGTCGCGGTGGGCGACGGGCCGCCCGTCGAGGTCCTCGCGGTCGGCCGGGACCCGCTCGGGCTGCCGCTCGCCGCGGCCCGCAACCTCGGCATGGCCCATGCCGCGCGCGCCGGCTGCGACGTCCTCATCGGCCTCGACGTGGACTGCCTGGCCGGCCCCACCATGGTCGCCGGGTACGCCGCCACCGTCCGCGACGACCCCGCGACCGTGTGGTCGGGGCCGGTGACCTACCTCCCGCCGCCACCGCCGCGCGGCTACGACCTCGGCACGCTCGCGGCCCTCGACGACCCGCACCCCGCCCGGCCCGCGCCCGCCCCCGGCGAGCGACGACGCGGTGCGCCCGCCGAGCTGTTCTGGTCGCTGTCCTACGCCGTCGGCTCGGCCACCTGGGAGCGGTGCGGCGGCTACTGCGAGGAGTACGTCGGCTACGGCGGCGAGGACACTGACCTCGGCCGGTCGCTGCTCGCCCAGGGCATCGGACTGGGCTGGACGGGTGACGCCCGCGCCTACCACCAGCACCACCCCGTGTCCTCCCCGCCGGTGGAGCACCTGCACGACGTGCTACGCAACGGGCGGCTGTTCCGCGACCGGTGGGGTGAGTGGCCGATGCGAGGGTGGCTGGAGCAGTTCGAGCGCCGCGGCCTGGTGCGTCGCGACGGCGCGGAGTGGGTACTCGTCGAGGACGGGACAGACCACGAGGCACGAGGAGCGCGAGCATGGCGATGACCGAGCCGACCACGACCGGACTGGCAGCGCCCGCGACCCCCGGGCCCGTGGAGCGGGCCGAGGGACTGGGCGAGGACGCCCCGGTCCGGCCCCGGACCGCCTTCGTGGGGCGGCTGGAGATCCAGTGGGACCCCCGCATCCTCGAGCCGCGGCCCTGGGTGGCCGAGCAGTCCCGCTGGGCGGCGCTGCTGCTCACGGACCTGCCGCCCGGGCCGGTGCTGGAGCTGTGCTCGGGGGCGGGTCACATCGGCCTGCTCGCGGTGGCCGGCACCCGCCGCGAGCTCGTCTGCGTCGACGTCGACCCCGTGGCCTCGCGGTACGCCGCCGACAACGCCCGTCGCAACGGTCTCGCCGACCAGGTGAGCGTCCGCACGGAGACGATCGCGGACGCGGCCGAGCACCCGACGGCGTACTCCCTGGTGCTGGCGGACCCGCCGTGGGTCTCCTCGCACGAGGTGACGCGGTTCCCCGAGGACCCGGTGCGCGCCATCGACGGCGGTGCCGACGGCAGCGCACTGGCGATCGACTGCGTGCGCACCGCGGGCCGGGTGCTGGCGCCGGGCGGGGCGATGGTGCTGCAGGTGGGGAGCGAGACCCAGCTGGACGGGCCGGTGGCCGCGGCCGGCGCCGAGCACGGTCTGGTCGAGGTGGAGCGTCGTGTCTACGAGCGCGGGGTGCTGGCGCTGCTGCGCCGGCGCGACGACGGTGGGGGAGTCGTCAGCGGGTGAGCGGGGCCGATGCCACGGCCGAGGCGGCCGGTGCCAGGCCGATGACCGGGTTCTCCTCGCGGTCCACGTCGTCACCCTGGACGAGCCCGATCACCACCATGGTGCCGAGCACCAGCACGATGATGGCGATGACGATCGCGGCGACGACCTTGGGGCGGTCCACGGTGTTCCCCTTCCAGGAGCGGATGCGTGGTTCGAGCCTGCCAGCCGAGCGGCGGGACCGTCCCACCCCTGCGGCTTCACTCGGTCAGGTGGCCCGTCGCGTGCACCGGGCTCGTTACCGTCGGTCGGCATGAGCCCCGACGCCGACCAGCGCGCCACGACCGTCGTCCTCGACATCGACGGGACCCTCGTCGACTCCGTCTACCTGCACGTCCACGCGTGGGTGCGGGCCTTCCACCAGGTCGGCCTCACCGTGGCCTCCCACCGCATCCACGGCGCGATCGGCATGGGCGGCGACCGCATCGTGACCCACCTGGCCGGCGAAGCGGCCGAGGGGAGTATCGGCGACGACGTCCGCGCGCGCCACGACGAGCTGTTCGAGTCGGTCCTCGGGGACGTGCGTCCCACCCGCGGCACCGACGAGCTGCTGCAGGCCCTGCGCGACCGGGGTCTCCGGCTGGTCGTCGCCAGCTCGGCGAACGCCGAGACGACCGACGCGCTCCTCCAGGCCGCCGGGGCCGCGACCCTGGTGGAGGAGGTCACCACCGGTGACGACGTCGGCCACTCCAAGCCGCACCCCGAGCCGGTCGAGCAGGTGCTGGAGAAGGCCGGCTCCGGCGCCGCGTTCATGCTCGGCGACGCCCCCTGGGACGGCGAGGCGGCGCGCGAGGTCGGGGTCCGGTTCGTCGCGGTCCGCACCGGTGGGTTCAGCGACGAGGTGCTGCGCGAGGCGGGCGCCGAGCACGTCTTCGACGACCCCGCCGACCTGCTCGAGCACCTTGACGAGGTCCTGGGCTGAGGCGTCCCGTGGGCGGTGGTCCCTGAACCAGCTCGGTTGGGGAACCGGTTGTGTACTCACCGCCGTGGGCGGGCGTGCCCGTGAGCGGTGAGCTCTGAACCGACTCCAGTCGGAACTCGGTTGAGCACTCACCGCCGTGGGCGGGCGTGCCCGTGAGCGGTGAGCTCTGAACCGAATCCGGTGGGAACTCGGTTGAGCACTCACCGCTCCCGGCGGCGCCGCGCGCTCAGCGACCCGGCAGCCGCCGGTCCAGCAGGGCCGCCCGGGCCGCGTTGGCACCGGGAGCGCCGTGCACGCCACCACCGGGGTGGGCCGAGCTCGAGGCGAGGTAGAGGCCGCGGAGCCCGGTGCCGGGCCGCCCTTTCCCGGGCCAGGGCCGCAGCACCAGCATCTGGTGCAACTGCGAGGTCCCGCCGTTGACGGCCCCGCCGACCAGGGAGGCGTTGCGCGCCTGCAGCTCGTGCGGCCCGAGCACGCGCCGTGCCAGCACCCGGTCGCCGAACCCCGGCGCCAGCGCCTCGATCCGCGCCTGGATCCGGTCCCCGAAGCGCTCGGTCTCCGCCGCGTCCCAGCGTCCCGTGAGGCCGTCGGCACCCGCGTCCCCGCGGACCCGGTGCGGCACGTGGGTGTAGGCCCACAGCGACTCGGTGCCCGTGGGGGAGCGGGTGGGGTCGGTGGTGGTCATCTGGCCGGCGAGGAGGTACGGCGCGGCCGGCACCCGCCCGGTGGCCACCTGGCTCGTGGCCTCGTGCATCTGCTCGGGGGAGTCCCCGACGTGGAAGCTGCCGGGTGCGACGGGCGGCGGTGTCTCCCACGGGACCGGACCCGACAGCGCCCAGTCGACCTTGACCGTCGCCGGGTCGAGCTCGAAGTGGCGCAGCCCGCGGCGTACCCGCGCCGGGTGGTCCTCCTCGTCCACGAGCGAGCCCCACAGCACCGGGACGCTGACGGCGCCGAGCACGGCGTGCCGGGCCCGGACCTCCCGCCCCGCCGCGCGTACGCCGACGGCCCGGCCGTCCCGCACGACCACGCGCTCCACCGGGGTGCTGGTGCGCAGCTCGCCGCCCAGCGACACGAACCGGCGCGCCATGGCCGCGGTCAGCTCGCCGGCTCCCCCCACCGGCACGGGGAACCCGTCGGCCTGCGCGAGCATGGTCATGATGAGGCCGAACGCCCCCGAACCGGGCGCGTCCAGCGGGATGTCGGCGTGCCCCGCGCTCCCGCTGACCAGCAGCCGCGCGTCGTCCCCGGTGAAGCGGCCCCAGCCCGCCCCGAGGGCGGGCGTCAGGAGCTGGCGGACCGTGCCCAGGGCGCCGTGGCGCGCCAGCGCCAGACCGGCCCGGGCACCGCCGCGCACCGGCGGGAAGGGGCTCAGCAGCAGGTCGAGCAGCCCGGGGCCGATGGCGTCCCACTGCCGGCACAGGTCCAGCCAGGCCTCGCCGTCCCCGGGGTGCGCGGCCTCCATGCCGGCGGCCGTGTCGTCGCGGTCGCGGTGCACCAGGGCCCACCGGCCGGGCAGCGGGTGGCCCAGCGGGGCCGGGGGTGTGGTCCACCGCAGCCCGTGGGATCCCAGGTCCAGCCGGTCGACCACGGGGGAGGCCGCGGCGAAGGGGTAGAAGGCGCTGAAGGTGTCCTGGACGAAGCCGGGGTGCAGCTCGTCGTCGTGACGCACCGCGCCGCCGACCGCCTCCGCGGCCTCGAGGACCAGGACCGCCCACCCGGCGTCCGCGAGGAGGTTCGCGGCGACCAGGCCGTTGGGCCCGGCGCCGACCACCACGGCGTCGACGGTGGCGGGCAGCTCGGAGGTCATGCGTCCCATCGTCACGGGCGCGGTCAAGGGCTCCAGCCGACCTCAGCGGACCTCAGCCGGCGCTCCGTCGCTCGGCCAGGTAGGCCAGGCGCCGCAGCGACTCGACGTTGCGCCAGCCCAGCATCGCGTGACGTAGCGGGGGCGGCACCAGGCGCCCCGGCCCGTGGCTGGCGTCCTCCTCGATCGTGACCAGCGTGTCGGCGCCCTGGGGCTCGAGCGTGACCGTCACCGCGGCCTGTCCGCCGGGCCAGGCCTTGGCGGTGAGCCGGAGCATCCGGCCGGGGTCGCACGCCTCGGCCACGGTCTCGTCGTCGAGGAGGAGGGGCCAGGAGCCGACCGAGTGGTGGAGCCGGGCGCCCTCGGCCGGCCAGTGGTCGTCGACCTCGCGCATCCGGGATGCACCGACCACCCACAGCGGGTAGAGCCAGCCGTCGGCGAGGACGTCCCAGACCTGGTCGGGGGTGGCGTGCACGACGCGGGTGTTGGTGCTCATGGCTCCACCCTTCCCCTCAGCGGTCGCCCGCTCCTCGCCCAGAGGTATGAGGTCACCCCCGGATGCCAGGCGTGGCGCGCAGATGACGCCCGGAAGGGTGGGAGGACTCGTCGATCGACGGGGCAGCGTCGGGGCTGCGGCACGCACGGTGCCGCGTCCACGACTCGGGAGGGACCCCGGCATGGCCGAGAGCATCTGGTGGAAGCAGCGTGGCACGCCCGCGGCCGACGGCGCGCTGCCGACCGAGCAGGTCGACGTGGCCGTGGTCGGGGCGGGCGTGACCGGTCTGACCGCCGCGCTGCTGCTGGCGCGCGCCGGGCTGGGCGTCGTCGTGCTCGAGGCCCGGCACCCCGGGGCCGTCACGACCGGCCGCACCACCGGCAAGGTTTCCGCGCTCCAGGGGACGATGCTCTCGCGGATGCTCCGCGCCGGCCGACGCGAGTCGGCGGCGGCGTACGTCGCCAGCACGCTGCGCGCCCAGGAGTGGCTCGCCGCGGAGGCCGACGGTCTGGGGCTCGGGCTCGAGCGCAGGCCGGCGGCGACCTACGCCCCGACCGCGCGGGCGACGGGCACGGTCCGCAGCGAGCACGACGCGGCCCGCGACCTCGGCCTGCCCGTGCGCTGGTCGGACGGTCCCGACCTGCCGGTCCCGGCGGCCGCCGCGACGCTGCTCGACGACCAGCTGCAGCTCGACCCCGGACAGCTCGTCGAGCGGCTGCTCGCCGCGGCCCTCCAGGCGGGTGCCGTGGTCGTCGGCGACACGCGCGTCCAGCGCGTGCGCCAGCGGGGCGACGGGGTGCACCTTCAGGTCTCGCACGGTGGCGACGAGGGCCGGGTCAGCGCGGGCCGCGTGCTGCTGGCCACCGGAGCGCCCGTGGTCGACCGGCGCATGCACTTCGCGCGGGTCACCGCCCAGCGCAGCTACATCGTGGCCTTCGACACCGCCGCGGCCCCCGAGACCATGGCGCTGTCCGGCGGTGGCCCGTCCCGGTCGTTCCGCAGCGCCGAGGTCGACGGCCGACGCATCCTCCTGGTGGGCGGTGCCGGGCACGAGACCGGCCGCGGCCGCGCCGAGAACCGCCGGGTCGACGAGCTGCGCGCCTGGACCTCCGAGCACTGGCCCGACGCGGTCGAGCTCGGCGCATGGTCGGCGCAGGACTACACGACGACCGACCACCTCCCGCTGGTCGGCAGCCTCGGGGGAGCGAGCCCCGGCGTGCACCTGGCCACCGGGTTCAACAAGTGGGGCCTCACCAGCGGTGTGGCCGCCGCCCTGTCCTTCACCGGCGACGTGCTGGGGGTGCCGGAGCCCTGGGCCGACGACCTCTACGGCCGTCGGGCCCGGCTGCGCGACGTCCCCGCGCTGGCCGGCATTCAGGTCGGTGTCGCCCTCGGCGGCGCCGCCGCCGCGGCCGGCCTGGCCGCACCCGTCGAGACCTCGGGTCGTCGCGCCGTGGGTGAGGACTGCCGGCTGCTGCCGGTGTGCACCCACCTCGGTGGCCCGCTGCGCTGGAACCCCCACGAGGGCAGCTACGACTGCCCCCTGCACGGCTCCCGCTTCGACCGGGACGGCCAGGTCCTCGAGGGCCCCGCCACCCGGCCGCTGCGCCGCCTGCCCGCACGGGACTGACGGACCGCCGGCCCCGGTCCCCCCACGACCTCCCGGTCCGGACCCCGCGCGACGGGCGCCGGTCCGGGACGACAGAGGGCGGCCCCGTGCCGTCCGCCTCCCTGCAGAAGGAGCACCCCATGAGCGACCCGACCATCCCCGGAGCCCCCGCCCCCGAGCCGCCCTCGGTGCAGGAGCCCCAGGAGCCCCACGACCCCCTGCCCCCCAAGCCCGACCAGGGCGCGCCCGAGCTGCGCACCGCCACCGGCGAGGCGCTGGAGGGCGAGGAGGGCACCGCTCGCGGCCAGCAGGGCCGCTGGCTGACGACCGCCACCGGCGTGAAGCTGCGCGACACCGACCACTCGCTCAAGGCCGGATCGCGCGGCCCGACCCTGCTGCAGGACCACCACCTGCGCGAGAAGATCACCCACTTCGACCACGAGCGCATCCCCGAGCGGGTCGTGCACGCCCGTGGAGCCGCCGCCCACGGCTACTTCGAGGGCTACGGCACCGTCGGTGAGATCTGCCTGGCCAGCGTCTTCGAGGAGGGCCGTCGTACGCCGACGTTCGTGCGCTTCTCCACGGTGCTGGGCAGCCGCGGGTCAGCCGACACCGTGCGCGACACCCGCGGGTTCGCTACGAAGTTCTACACCGACGAGGGCAACTGGGACCTCGTCGGCAACAACATGCCGGTCTTCTTCATCCAGGACGGCATCAAGTTCCCCGACATCATCCACGCCGGCAAGCCGCACCCGGACCGCGAGATCCCGCAGGCCCAGTCCGCGCACGACACGTTCTGGGACTTCGTGTCGTTGCACACCGAGGCCCAGCACCACACCATCTGGAACATGTCCGACCGCGGCATCCCGCGCTCCTACCGGATGATGGAGGGCTTCGGCGTACACACCTTCCGGGTCACCAACGCCGAGGGCGCCACGTCGCTGGTGAAGTTCCACTGGAAGCCCAAGCTCGGCGTGCACTCCCTCACCTGGGAGGAGGCGCAGATGCTCGGCGGGCTCGACCCCGACTTCCACCGCCGGGACCTCGCTGACGCCATCGAGGCCGGTGCGTTCCCGGAGTGGGAGCTGGGCGTCCAGGTCTTCCCCGACACCGAGGACCAGACCTTCCACGGCATCGACCTGCTCGACCCGACCAAGCTGGTGCCCGAGGAGATCGCACCGGTGCAGCCGATCGGCAAGATGGTGCTGGACCGCAACCCGACCAACTACTTCGCCGAGACCGAGCAGGTCGCCTTCCACACCGGTCACCTCGTGCCCGGCATCGACGTCACGGACGACCCGCTGCTGCAGGCCCGCAACTTCTCCTACCTCGACACCCAGCTCTCGCGGCTGGGCGGGCCGAACTTCAACCAGCTGCCGATCAACCGGCCGCACGCGCCGGTCAACGACATGCTGCGCGACGGCATGCACCAGCACGCCGTGCACCCGGGGGTCGCGCCCTACCGGCCCAACTCCCTCGACGGCGGGTGCCCCTTCAGCCTGGAGAACCAGGGCGAGGACCTCACCGACGAGCAGAAGCGGGCCTTCGTCGACGCCGCCGCGAGCATCGAGGCCAGCCGCAAGGTCCGGGCCAACCCGGCGTCGTACGACGACCACTTCAGCCAGGCGCGGCTGTTCTGGCTCTCGTTGAGCCCGGTGGAGAAGGAGCACGTGGTCCGCGCCTACACCTTCGAGCTGGGCAAGTGCTACGAGCAGGCCATCAAGGAGCGTCAGCTGCAGGCGCTCGCCAACGTCGACGAGGACCTGTGCGCGCAGGTGGCCGCGGGGCTGGGTCTCCCGGCCCCCGAGCCGACCACGGCGATCGCGGACGTCGAGCCGAGCCCGGCCCTGTCCCAGCTCGGCGGGACCTGGCCCACCGACGGGCGGATCGTGGGACTGGTCGTGGACGCCACGACCCCCGCCGACCAGGTGCAGCCGGTGCGCGACGCGATCTTCGGGGCCGGCCTGGTGCCGTTCGTCGTCGGTCCCCGCGGAGGCGAGATCGACGGGGTGCCGGTCCAGCGGACCTTCGCCACGGGTCGCTCCGTCGAGCTCGACGCCGTGCTGCTCCTGGCCGCCCCGGTCCCCGCCCCGGACGCCCTCGGCGCCCGTGACGAGAAGGCCGCCGGCGAGGGCGCGGTCGACCCGCGCGTCCGGCTGCTGGTGGAGGAGTGCTTCCGCCACAGCAAGGCCGTGGGCGCCACCTCGGCCGGGCAGGCGGTGCTCGAGGCCGCCGGCGTCGACCCGCAGTCCGTCGGGGTCGTCGTCGGCGACGACCCCACGAGCGCCTGGGAGCAGCTCTCCGGGCTGCTGCCCGCCCACCGTGCCTGGGACCGCTTCCCGGCGGCCCTGGCCTGACCCGGACCCACTCGAGGGAAGGAGAGAGATCATGAAGGCAGTCACCTGGCAGGCACCTCGCAAGATCAGCGTCGAGGAGGTGCCCGACCCGACCATCCAGGAGCCCACCGACGCCGTCGTGCGGATCACCACGACCGGTCTGTGCGGGTCCGACCTGCACCTGTACGAGCCGCTGGCCCCGTTCATGTCCGCCGGCGACGTCATCGGCCACGAGCCGATGGGCATCGTCGAGGAGGTCGGGCCCGGCGTGCGCGACCTCGCCGTCGGCGACCGCGTGGTGGTCCCGTTCAACATCAGCTGCGGCAGCTGCTGGACCTGCTCGCGCGGGCTGCACAGCCAGTGCGAGACCACGCAGAACCGCGACACCGGCACCGGCGCCAGCCTGTTCGGCTACTCCTCGCTGTACGGCGCGGTGCCGGGCGGCCAGGCCGAGCTGCTGCGCGTCCCCTTCGCGGACTTCCTGCCGATGAAGGTCCCGCACGGCCCCGTCGACGACCGCTTCGTGCTGCTGTCCGACGTGCTGCCCACCGCCTGGCAGGGGGTCGAGTACGCCGAGCTCCCCGACGACGGGGTGCTGCTGGTCATGGGTGCCGGCCCGATCGGCGACATGGCCGCGCGGATCGCCATGCACCGCGGCCACCGCGTCCTGGTGGCCGACCGGGAGCGGGACCGACTCGCCCGCGTCGCCGCTCGCGGGGCGGAGACCATCGATCTCAACGAGGTCGACGACGTGGCGGAGGAGGTGCGCTCGCGTACCGGTGGCCGTGGTGCCGACTCCGTCATCGACGCCGTCGGCATGGAGGCCTTCGGCAACAAGGTCGTCGAGGCCACCCACAAGGTCGTCGGCCTGCTGCCCGACGCGCTGGCCGGACCGTTCATGCAGGCGGCCGGGATCGACCGGCTCGCGGCGCTGCACGGCTCGATCGACGCCGTACGCCGCGGCGGGACGGTGTCGCTGCTCGGCGTCTACGGCGGTGCCGTGGACCCGATGCCGATGATGCAGATGTTCGACAAGCAGATCCAGATGCGGATGGGCCAGGCCAACGTCCGTCGCTGGACCGACGACATCATGCCGCTGCTGGTCGACGACGCGGACCCGCTGGGCACCGAGGACTTCGTGACCCACCACCTCCCCCTCACCGAGGCCCCCGAGGCCTACCAGCGCTTCCGCGACAAGGAGGACGGCGTGGTCAAGGTGGTCTTCACGCCCTGACCCGCCGAGAGGTCGCTCGCGCACGGCCGAGAGGTCGCTCGCGCACGGCCCAGAGGTCGGTGACGCACGGGCCGGCTCCCCAGCCTGGGGTGCCGGCCCGTCGTCGTGTCGTCGCCGGTCAGGCGGGCTTCAGCAGCTGCCGCTCGCGGACCAGCTCGGTGGCCAGCGTGCGGTAGCCGACCCGGTCGAAGAGCACCGTCACGGTGTCGCGGGTGAGGTCGGTGATCGTGCCCCGACCGAACCTGCGGTGGCGCACGCCCGCCTCCGGGCGCAGCCCGTCGAGGTCGCGCAGCGTCTCCAGCGGCTGAGCACCGCCCTCGGCGCTGCAGGTGTCGCACCGCCCGCAGGGCTCCTCGGAGAGGTCGCCGAAGTGGTGGCGCAGCACCAGGTCGCGGCAGTGCGGCGAGTCGGCGTACTCCCGCACCCGCTCGACCTGGGTGCGGCGCAGCGTGCGCTCGGCATCGGCCCGTCGACGTACGGCGTCGGCCAGCCGGTCCACGTCCTGCGACGGGTCCGCGTCGCCGGCGGTCAGCAGCGCGAGCACCCGGCCCACGGTCCGCCGACCGAGGCCGGTGCTGGACGCGAGGGTCCGCACGTCGGCGTCCGGTGCGTCCCGCCACGCCTCCGCGACGCGACGGACCGACGCGGAGCGGGGCCGGCCGCCCGCGAAGAAGTGCCCGAGGGAGAGGTCCTCGTCGCGGAACAGCAGCTCGGCCACGGCGGCTCGCCCGTCGCGGCCGGCCCGGCCGGACTCCTGGTAGTAGACGTCGAGCGACTCGGGGGCCTGCGCGTGCAGGACGAAGCGCACCTCCGGCTGGTGGACGCCCATGCCGAACGCGGAGGTCGCCACCACCACGTCGACGTCGCCGGCGTGGAAGGCGTCGTGCACCTCCTCGCGACGCGCCCGGGGGAGCCCGGCGTGGTAGGCGGGGGCGCGCAGACCGGCCTCGGCCAGGCGCGCGGCGAGGGACTCGGCGTCGCGACGGGTGCGCACGTAGACCAGCCCCAGCCCGCCCTCGGTCTCCTCGCGCAGCGCACGGACGCGCTCCTCGACCAGCGCGGGGCGCTCGGAGTCCTCGTGCAGCCGCAGCACGCGCAGGGTGACCTCGGGGCGCTCGAAGCCCAGGACCTGCTCGGTCCCGCCGAGCCCCAGCACCCGGTGCACGTCCTTGCGCACCGCGGAGGACGCGGTCGCGGTCACGGCCACGGTCGGCGGGGAGCCCCACGCCTCACGGACCTGCCCGAGCGCGGCGTACGCCGGCCGGAAGTCGGTGCCCCACGTCGAGACGCAGTGCGCCTCGTCCACCGCGAGCAGCGCGGGCGGGTGCTCGGCCAGCAGGTCGTGCAGCGGGCCACCCTCGAGCTGCTCGGGGGAGGTGTAGAGCAGCCGCAGGGTGCCGTCCCGCACGGCCGACTCCGCGGCGTCGAGGTCGGCCGCGGACTCCGCCGAGGTCCATCGTGCGGCGAACCCCTCGCCTGCGGTGGAGTCCAGCCCACGCACCTGGTCGCCGGCCAGGCTCAGCAGCGGCGTCACCACGACGCACAGCCGCTCGGCGGCCGCCGCGGCGAGCTGGAAGACCAGCGACTTGCCGGTGCCCGTCGGTGCGACGAGCAGCACGTCGTGCCCCTCGAGCAACCGGCGTACGGCGCTGAGCTGGTCGGTCGTGGGCTCGGGCACGTCGAGCAGGTCGGCGGCGAGCGAGCAGAGGAAGGGGTCCGAGACGGTCACGCCCTCCGGTACCCACGTGCCCGCGGGCGCTAGCCACCCCCTCGGGTAGCGGTCACACGTGGCCCACCAGTGGCGTCGGCCCGGAGGTGAGCGGTCGGAGGTCCACGTCCCCCAGGGCGCCGCGCAGGTGGCCCAGGATGCGCGTGAGGAGCCGGGAGACCTGGGTCTGCGTCACCCCGATCAGCTCGCCGATCTCACCTTGGCTCAGCTCCTCGGTGAACCGGAGCCGGATGATCTCCCGGTCCCGCCCGGACAGCGTCCGCAGCGCGGGCTCGAGGACCATGCGGTTCTCGACGTGGTCCAGCCGGTCCTCCCGGCCGAGGCGTTCGGTGCCGGGGGCGCCGTCCCCCTCCTCGCCGCCGGGGACGTCGAGGGAGCGGGTGACCATGCTGCGCGACGCGAGCCGGGCCTCCCGCAGCGCGGCGTCGCTGCAGCCGAGGCGGGAGGCGACCTCGAGCGTGGTGGGCTCGCGACCGAGCTCCGAGCGCAGGTCGTCGGTCACCGTGTGGGCGTCGGCCGAGAGCTCCTGCAGGCGACGTGGCGGCCGCACGCCCCACGACTCGTCGCGGAATAGCCGCTGCACCTCACCGCGGATGGTGGGGACGGCGAAGGTGAGCAGGTCGTCGGCGCGCGAGGGGTCGAAGCGGCCGACGGCCTTGATCAGGCCCTCGTAGGCGGCCTGGCGCAGGTCGTCGTCGGCGAGGCCGCGGCGTCGGTAGCGCTGGGCGATGCGCTCGGCGACGGGACAGTTGAGGTCGACCACGGTGCGCAGCGTGGCGCGCCGTGGGCCGCGGGGCAGCCCCTGCGCGTACTCGAGCAGGGCGGCGGTCCGCCGGCGGCGGATGGTGGAGGAAGAGGGCGAGGTCATCTGCAGCCCCCCTTCAGGGGTGTGCTGCGACAGGTCGGTGTGGGGCCCGACCAGGAGCCGACGGTCTGCAGCTCCCGGAACCCCTTCGACACTACGCACCGTGCGGTCACGTGTCACCCCCGTGCGGGGGTGGTGGCGACGTCGCTACGGTGGGTGCCCCGATCTTGGAGGAGAGATGAGCGACGACGCCGGCGAGCCCCAGGGGGACTGGGCCGCCTACCTCGCCCGGGTCAGTGAGGAGCTCCTGAGCGGCACCGAGGAGCCGGTGACGGTGGGGCGGGTCGTCCACCGGGCCGTCGAGGTCGTGCGCGGCGCCGAGGGGTGCGGCCTCACCGTGCACCGCAGGCGGCAGGGCCTGGCGACCGCCGAGGCCAGTGACGAGGCGGTGCGCCGCGCCGACCAGCTGCAGTACGACCTCGGGGAGGGTCCCTGCCTCGACACGGCCTCCGGGGACGCCACGCTGCGCGTCGACGACCTCGGGGCCGAGGAGCGGTGGCCACGCTGGGCGAAGGGCGCGCACGAGGAGGGCTGGAGGTCGACCCTGTCGGTCAAGCTCCGCTCCGACGAGGACGACATCGGCGCGCTGAACCTCTACTCCCGCCGGCTCTCCGCCTTCGACGACCACGCGGTGGAGGTGGCGGAGGTCTTCGCCACGCACGCCGCGAACGCGCTCCGGCAGGCACGCCTGGTCTCCGGCCTGCGCACGGCCCTGGCCTCCCGGCACGAGATCGGGATGGCGCAGGGGGTCCTGCTGGCCCGCTACGACATCGACGCCGAGCAGGCCTTCGAGGTGCTGCGCCGCATCTCCAACGACGCCAACCTCAAGCTGCGCGACGTCGCCGCACGGGTGGTGGAGGCCCGCGGTCTGCCCGGCGGTACGCCGCCGGCCCACTGACCCCGGGGTCGCTCAGGCGGCCGGCGGGGCTCGGTGCGGGCTGTCCGACGTGCCCTTCAACCCCTGCTCGTGGACCCAGGTGACCGCCTCGACGCGACGCCGCACACCGGTCTTGCGGTAGGCGGCACGGATGAAGGTCTTGACCGAGTTGATGCTCAGGTAGCAGCGCTCGGCGATCTCCTTGTTGCTCAGCCCTGCCGCGATCAGCACCAGCATCTGGCACTCGCGCTCGCTGAGCCCCGCGTCGTCGGTGCGGGGCGAGGTGTTGCACGGGCCGCTGAGCGCAGGGCCGCGCCGGGCAGCGCGCACCAACGCGCCCGCCACCTCGTCGACGCCGACGGTCTTGGGCAGCCAGCCGTCGGGCTGCGACGGCACGGGGCCGCGCAGCAGGCGCCTGGCCTCACCGGGCCAGGCCAGCGCGAGCACCGTCCACCTGGCCGCGCGGGCGTCCGCGACCACCTCGGCGTACGCCGCCTCCGGCTCCCCGGCGTCGAAGAGCACCGCGCCCGGGGCGTGGCGCTCCCGTCCGGTCGGCGCGACCCGCGCGGGTGGGGCGGGCGGGCCGGTGACGATCCTCAGCTCGGGTCGGTTCCCCAGCATGATCTGCAGCCCTCCGCGCACGAGGGGGGAGGAGGTGGCCAGGACCACCGGGACGCGTCCCGGCGCCTGGCCGTCCTCGTGTCGGGAGGGCGGGGAGGCGGGGGACGGGACGGTGGCAGTCATGACACTCACCTTTCGTGGGCCTGTCGTGGGCCTGTCGTGGGCCGGTCGTGGTCCGGTCGTGGGCCTTCGTGGGATGCCGGTGGGTACCCGCGCGTCCCAGGTCCATGCCTCCTCTCCAGGCCCCCGCACCAGACCGCGTCTCCGCGCGTGTGTGACGCAGGACGCACAGGGGTGAGCGCGTGTCGGAAAGTGCGTGACAGGGACGTCTCAGGGCAGGATGGGGCCTCGCCTGGAGAAGACGGGCGATCGATCTCGTCTTCAGGTGGTGTGGATGTCGCGCGAGGATCTCGCGACCGTGCTGGCCCAGGTGTCCCAGGAGCTCTCCGACGAGCGTGACGAGGCGTTGACCGCCGCGCGGATCTGTCGCCTGGCCCTGGAGGTCGTCGACGGGTGCGACCACGCGACCCTGAGCGTCCGGGCGCGCCGGCACCGGCTGGCGCCCGCGGAGGCGACCTCGGAGGTCGCCGAGGCCCTGCAGGAGTCGCAGCTGTCGACGTGGGCCGGTCCGACCGTGGCGGCCTTCGAGTCGGCCGAGTCCGTGGTCTCCCACGACCTGGCGGCCGAGGACAGGTGGCCGGGGTGGCTGGACCTCGCGGCACCGGTGCGGGCGCACGGCGTCCGCTCCGTCGCCGCGGTGCCGCTGTTGACGCGCGGCCGGACCCAGGCGGTCATGACGCTGTGGTCCCACCACCGCGGCTCGTGGAGAGGGGCGACCCACGACGCGGTGCTGCTCTACGCGACGCACGCGGCCGCGGCCCTCGACGCGGCGAAGATCATCACCGGTCTCGAGACCGCGCTCGGCACGAGGCACCGCATCGGTGCAGCCCAGGGGATCCTCATGGAGCGGCACCGGCTCTCGCTGCACCAGGCGTTCACCGTCCTCCAGCGCTACTCCAGAACCTCCAACGAGCCCCTCAGCGACGTCGCCGCCCAAGTGGTCGAGGAGTCCGAGCGCGGCTACGCGGGGCCGGATCCTCGGGGACCGGCACCCGACTGAGCCCGGCGTCGCCACTGGCCGCACCCCCCCCCGGCGGGGACCCCCGGGACCGGGTCAGTCGTGACCCGAGGTCCACTGCGCGGCCACCTCGCGCGCGGTCAGGACGTCCTGCCGGTGCTGGGTCCTCAGCATCTCCAGGGTGTGGTCGTGCTCCTCCCAGGAGACCGACGCGGTCCCGTCGGAGACCAGGACGACGGCGAGGTCGTGGGCGAACGCGTCGCGCGCCGTGGCGGCGATGCAGGACTCGGTGCTGACCCCGGTCAGGACCAGCCGGTGCACTCCCCGCCGGCGCAACCGCTCCACCAGGTCGGTGCCGAAGAACGCGCTGTCACGCGTCTTCAGCAGCAGGTCGGCCGGCCCCGGGTCCAGGCCCTCCGCGCGAGCGGCGCCGGGGGTGCCCCGCACGACGACGCCCTGGTCGTCCTCCAGCATCGTCAGGGTCCAGGTGCTGCGGTCGGGCTCGTGCTCGGTGCGCACCTCCAGCACGGGGACCCCGGCCCGGTGCGCGGCCCGGGCCAGCTCGGAGCAGGTGTCCAGCACGTCGTCGCGGCAGCGCTCCAGCTCGTCGTCGACGAAGTAGTCCTCCTGCAGGTCGATGAGCAGCAGCGCGTCGTGGGTGGCTCGCATGCGAGCACGGTTCCCCGCGCCGCGGCCGGCGATGCCTGCCACCCGACCACTCACAGGAGTGAATCCGGCGATGCCGTGGCTTCGTAGCGTCGAGGACCCGTCCGCCGAGCGAGGAGCAGCCACCCAGACATGAGCCGAGCCCACGCCGACCGTCCCGACCCGGGCCCCGCCGGTACGACGCCCGAGTTCCGCCCGCTGTCCCAGGACCGCTCCGCACCGCCACCACGGTCGGTGGAGGTCTGCGTCGACGGCCGGTCCGTCGAGGTCGCCGAGGGGGAGTCGCTCGCGGTGCCGCTGGCGGACGCGGGCGTCCCCTCGCTCTGCTTCCACCCCAGCCTCGGCGCCCTCGAGACGTGTGACACCTGCTTGGTCGAGGCCGACGGGGAGCTGGTCCGCGCCTGCGCGACCCGCGCCCGCGCGGGACTCGAGGTGGACACAGGAGGGGAGGGCGAGCGTGCCCGGGAGGAGGCGGCGCAGCGACTGGTGCGCAAGCACGTCCTCTACTGCACGATCTGCGACCACAACGACGGCGACTGCACCCTGAAGAAGGGCATCGAGGCGACCGGGCTGCAGTTCGAGCGCTACGGCTACTCGCCGAAGCCCCACGAGGTCGACGACAGCCATCCCTTCTACCGCTACGACCCCGGTCAGTGCATCCTGTGCGGCCGCTGCGTCGAGGCCTGCCAGGACGTGCAGGTCACCGAGACGCTGTCGATCGACTGGGGTGCCGATGACCCCCGGGTGCTCTGGGACGGGGGCGCTCCCGCCGGCGACTCCTCGTGCGTGTCCTGCGGCCACTGCGTGTCGGTCTGCCCGTGCAACGCGCTGATGGAGAAGACGATGCTGGGTCGGCACGGGCTGTTCACCGAGTGGCCCGACGACGTGCGGGAGCTCGCGATCGACGTGGTCAAGGACGTCGAGCCCACCACCGGCTACGGGCCGCTCTACCAGCTCTCCGACCTCGAGGCCACGGCCCGGCAGGGCGTGACGAAGCGGACCAAGACCGTGTGCACCTACTGCGGGGTGGGCTGCTCCTTCGAGGTGGAGACCCGAGGGCGCGAGGTGCTGCGGATCCTGCCGAGCGCCGAGGCGCCCGCCAACAACATCTCCACCTGCGTCAAGGGCAAGTTCGGCTGGGACTACGTCACCGCCGAGGACCGGCTCACCAGGCCCCTGGTGCGGGAGGGGCACCGCTTCCGGGAGACCAGCTGGGAGGAGGCGTTCGCCGTCATCGCCGAGCGGCTGCGCGACCTGGTCCGGGACCGGGGACCGGACACCGTCGGGGTCATCGGCTCCTCCAAGGCCACCAACGAGGAGTCGTACCTGACCCAGAAGCTCGCCCGACAGGTGATCGGCACGCACAACACCGACAACTGCTCGCGCTACTGCCAGGCGCCGGCGACGCAGGGGCTGTGGCGCACCGTCGGGTACGGCGGCGACGCCGGCTCGATCAGTGACATGGAGCGTGCCGACCTCGTGCTGCTGGTCGGCACCAACACCGCGGCGTCCCACCCCGTCATCGCCTCGCGGCTGCGACGGGCGCAGAAGCTCAACGGCCAGGTCCACGTCGTGGCCGACCTGCGGCGGCACGAGATGGCGCAGCGCGCCGACGTCTACCTCCACCCCGAGCCCGGCACCGACCTGGTGTGGCTCTCCGCGGTCACCCGTCACGTCCTGGAGCAGGGCTGGGCCGACGAGAAGTTCCTCGAGGAGCGCGTCAACGGGCTGGAGGAGTACGTCGAGTCGCTGGCGCCGTTCACGCTGGAGGCCGCCGAGGAGCAGTGCGGCATCCCCGCCGACACCCTGCGCGACGTGGCCCACCGCGTCGCCCACGCCGAGCGGGTGTGCGGGCTGTGGGCGATGGGCGTCACGCAGCACGCCATGGGCTCGGACACCTCCACGGCGATGTCCAACCTGCTGCTGGTCACCGGCAACTACGGGCGTCCCGGCACCGGCGCCTACCCCCTGCGGGGGCACAACAACGTCCAGGGCTGCTCGGACTTCGGCACCATCAACACCTTCTACCCCGGCTACCAGCCGGTGCAGGACGAGCAGGTCCGCGACAAGTTCGCCGACGCCTGGCAGTGCGACCTCTCCCTCGAGCCCGGGCTCGACAACCACACGATGGTCGACGCGATCCACGACGGCGACCTGCGCGCCCTGCTCGTGGTCGGGGAGGAGCTGTCGCTGGTCGACGCCAACGTCCACTACGTCCAGGAGGCCCTGGAGAAGCTCGAGCTGCTGGTGGTCTCCGAGCTGTTCTTCTCCCGCACCTGCGAGTTCGCCGACGTCGTCCTCCCGGCGGCGGCGTCGCTGGAGAAGGACGGCACCTTCGTCAACACCGAGCGCCGCATCCAGCGCCTGTACGCCGCCATGGACCCGCCCGGCGAGGCCCGGCCGGACTGGCAGGTGCTCCAGGGGCTCGCGACCCACCTCGGGGTCCAGTGGGGCTACACCCACCCGGCCGAGATCATGGACGAGGTGGCCTCGCTGACCCCGATGTTCGCCGGGGTCTCCTACGACCGGCTGGAGGGCTACGCGTCCCTGCAGTGGCCGGTGGCCGAGGACGGCACCGACGCCCCGCTGCTCTACACCGAGGACTTCCACTTCGGCGACGGCCGGGCGCGACTCCACCCGCTGGAGCCGCGCGAGCGCGCCGAGCCGGTCACCGAGGAGTACCCCCTGCACGTCAACAACGGCCGCGTGCTCGAGCACTTCCACGAGGGCAACCTGACGCTGCGCAGCAAGGGCCTGTCCTCGCTCGTCCCCGACACCTACGTCGAGGTCTCGCGGGAGACGGCTCACCGGCACGGAGGTGTGGTGACCGGCGACTGGGTGCGCCTGGTGTCGCGCTACGGGGAGGTGACCGCCCGTGTCCTGCTCTCGGACCAGGTGGCCGACGGCGAGCTGTGGCTGCCGATGCAGGCCGCCGAGATCAACATGCTCACCGGCAACGAGATCGACCCCGACTCCCACACCCCGGCGTACAAGGAGATCGCGGCGCGCATGGAGCTCGCAGACGGTCTCATCGAGAGACGCGGGGGAGCCCGCAAGGGGGCGGACCGCGCCCGACGGGGTGCCCGTGACGAGCAGGGCGACCCCGACGGTCCGCCGCTCCCGCGGCGGCACCACCGCTACGGCCACCCCACTCCTCAGGTCGGGGTGCGGGTCGAGGAGAAGTGGGCGCGCGAGGACTACCGCCGCCCACCGGAGGAGGACATCGAGGGGGCGAGCTCCTGATGGCGCGCCAGCTGGGCTACACGCCCCCCACCCCTCCGGACTCCCAGGCCCGGGCCGAGCTCGACGACCTCGTCGAGGCCCTGCACGACGCCGGGCTCCTGCGGGCGCTCGCCGGCGGCGCCCGCTCCTACCCCGACATCCTGCGGCTCCTGCTGAGGTCGGTGGACGCTCAGACCCTGCGCTCGCTGGTGGCGCTGTCGGCGGCCGCCACCGACCTCGACCCGGCGGGCACCGAGCGGGTCGCCCGGGGCATCCGGCGGGCACGGCAGGCCGCGCCGCGCGCCGCGCGCGGGAGGCCGCCGGGCCTGCTGCGCCTGGGGTGGCGGATGCGCCGGCAGGACACCCGCCGCGGCCTGGCGGCGGCCATCGCCGCGCTGGCCGCCCTGGGGTCGGCGCTCGGCGAGGACGAGCCCAGCGGACCCGACGTCCGGCACCCCTCCTGACAGCCCTCCTGCCCCCCTGCGGACGGAACCCCTGCCGGCCGGACGGCCTCACCCACGCGAGCGGGGGTGGCCCCGGCCGGACCGGGCACCGGGTCGGCGGACCGTCCGACGACGAGAGAGGACACGGACATGCCGACAGCACGAGACCTGATGACCGAGGGCGCCGCGTGCGCCACCACCGACCAGACCGTCTCCGAGGCAGCCCGCCGGATGCGGGACCTCGGGGTGGGGGCACTGCCCATCTGCGACGACGACGGCCGGCTGGCCGGGGTGATCACCGACCGCGACATCGTCGTGAACTGCGTGGCCGAGGGGCACGACGTCACCGAGACCACCGTGGCGGGCTACGTCACCGGCAAGCCGGTCACCATCGGTGCCGACGACGACGTCGCCGAGGCGCTGCGGACCATGGTCGATCACGACGTCCGCCGGCTCCCGGTGATCGACGGGCACGACCTGGTGGGGATGCTCGCGCAGGCCGACATCGCCCGCGCCCTGCCGCCGCAGCAGGTGGGTGAGCTCGTGGGGGCGATCTCCGAGCCGGGCTGAGCCCCGACCGGCGTACGGGCGCGCACGAGCCGCACCCACGCACGGGCCGCCACCCCTGAGCGGGGTGGCGGCCCGTCGCCGTCCCATCGGTTCCGTCGAGCGGAGGCCACCCCTGCGGGCGGTGAAAGCACCGGTAGCGCGACCTAGCGTCGAGCACATGACGACGATTGCATTCCTGACAGCGACCGAGGGCATCGAGCGGGCCGAGCTGGTGGAGCCCTGGCAGGCCGTCATCGACGCCGGCCACGACGCCGTGCTGCTGGCCCCCGAGGAGGGGGCGGTGCAGCTCTTCGAGCACCTCGACAAGGCCGACACCCGTTCCGTCGACACCGTGGTGTCGAACGCCTCGGTCGACGACTACGACGCGCTGGTCCTGCCCGGCGGCGTCGCCAACCCCGACGCACTGCGCATGGACGAGGGCGCCGTCGCCTTCATCCGCGACTTCGTGGCCTCGGGCAAGCCCGTGGCGGCGATCTGCCACGCGCCGTGGACGCTGATCGAAGCGGGAGTCCTCGAGGGGCGCACCCTCACCTCCTGGCCGAGCCTGCAGACCGACATCCGCAACGCCGGGGGCACCTGGGTCGACGAGGCGGTCGTCACCGACGCCAACCTCATCACCAGCCGCAACCCCGGTGACATCCCGTCGTTCAACAACGCGCTGCTGGAGGCTGTCGCGCACGGGGCAGGCAGCACCGGGTCCTGATGACCGGGCGCGAGGAGAAGGTCGGGCGCTACCGGGGCGATGCCCACCGGGTGCGTCCGACCGCCTCCTGGGCCGCCCTCGGCGTCTTGGTCCTCGGCGTGGTCGTCGTGGGCGTCGGGGTGCTCGTGATGTCCTGGCCGGTCGCCGCCGCCGGTGCCGCCGTCGGCGTCGCCGGCGCGGCGCTGGCGGCGTGGAGCGGCCTGCTGTGGAACGTGCACGGCGCGACCGGCGCCAGTCGCACGACCCGTGAGGACGGCACCGTCGAGGTCGCCGGGACCCACGCCCACCTCGAGGACGCCGCCGCGCAGCGTCACGCCGCCGAGGTGAGCCGCCGGGCCAAGCACCTCGAGCACCAGGGCCCGCCGAGGCGGCCGGGGCTGGCCCGCGCGGGGGCCGCCCTGGTCCTCGCCACCGGCACCTGGCTGGCCCTGTCGCAGTGGACCCTGTACGCCGAGACGCCGGAGGGCCGAGAGGGCACCTGGCGCGCCATGGGCGCGGCCATCGTGGTGCTGCTGGCCGCCCTGCGCCTGCTCGCGCCCGGGCGGTCCCTGCCTGCCGTCGCGGCCGCGGTCGTGGTCGGCCTCCTGCTCGTGCCGAGCGGCCTGCTGCTGGCCGAGACCGCGAGGGCCGCGGCCTCGGAGACGATCAGCGGCATCCTCACCGTCCTGGGGGCGCTGCTGACCCTGGACCGCACCACCCCAGCCCCCACCCGGCCCCGGGACGCCGCGACCCGACCCTGAGGAGGACGTGTGGAGCACCCGACCCCGACGGCACGCGCCAGCGCTGAGGAGCAGGCCCCGGAGCAGGCCCCGAAGCAGGCCCCGGAGCGGTCCCCGGAGCAGGGTCCCGGAGCAGGGTCCCGACATTTCGGAGGGCGCTGAGAGCTCGGAGGGCATGGAGGGCATGGCCGCCAGCGCCACCCTGCACTGCCTCACCGGGTGCGCCACGGGCGAGATCGTGGCCCTGGTCGTGGCCACGGCGGTCGGCCTCGGCGCGCTGGCGAGCATCCCGCTCGCGCTCGCCCTGGCCTTCGTCTTCGGCTTCGCGCTGTCCAGCCTCCCGCTGCTGCGCAGCGGCCTGGCCGTGGGGGTCGCCCTGAAGACCGTGGTGCTGGCCGACACGATCTCGATCCTGACCATGGAGGTCGTCGACAACGCGGTCGTGCTGCTGATCCTTGCGCCCTGCACGCGGGGCTGGTCAACCCCACCTTCTGGTGGGGGATGGGCGTGGCCTTCGTGGCTGCCTACGCCGCGGCCTACCCGGTCAACCGGCTGATGCTGCGGCGGGGGCAGGGGCACGCCCGCTCCCACGGCGCGATGGGCGACGGTGTCGAGCGTGCCTGGGTGCCCGACATCCCGGCCCCGGGGCTGGCCGGTGCACTCGCCGCCTTCCTGGCCGGCGGGCTGCTGGTGTCCATCGCGGCCTGAGCGGCCTGAGCGGCCTGAGCGGTCGGCGGGGTCGGAGGGAGGTCGGCGCGCGGTCAGTCCCGGTCGGGTGGTGGCCCGCCGCGCAGGAGGGGCAGGGCCAGCCACACGGCGAGGAACAGGCCGAGGGTCGAGAGGCCCGCGGCGTACGACCACGGTCGGCCGACCACGACGTCGAAGACGAGCAGGACCGCCCCCGCGCTGGTGTGCGCGAGCATGCCCAGCCCGGCGCGCGCGAAGACGTTGCCGGCCTCGACGAGCCACGGCCGCTGGCGCCGCCGGAACAGCATCCGGTGGAAGGCCACCGGGGCCAGCACCAGCGTCGTGGTGACGACCGACCCCATCAGGACCGCCAGGTAGATGAGTCGCTGCTGGTCGGTCAGGTCCTCGAACTGCGAGGAGAAGGGGACGGTCAGCAGGAACCCGGTGAGGATCTGGGTGCCGGTCTGGACGACACGCAGCTCCTGGAGCAGCTCGTCCCAGTTGCGCGTGAGTCGCTCGGCGTCCACGTCGGCGTCCTCGCTCCTTCGGTGCCAGGTCGGTGCGGGCCCGGGGGTGCCGCGACCGGGAAGGATTCCGGTCCCCGGCCGCGGCCGTTCCCGACGATCACCCCTGCGGGTGGAAGCACCACCCGGATGTGGTGATTCGAGAGCGAGAACGTCTCGATGGTGCTCCGTGGACACCCCGCGCCAAACCACCCGGGCGGGTACGGAGCCCTCCGGACGCCTCACCCTCCGGGGCCGTCCGCGACCGCCGCGCGGGCACCGGGCCGGCCCGCCCGCCGGCCCGTGTCGCGCCGCGCTTTCCCCACGGGCTTCCCCACGGGATGCCACCGGGTGAGGGTCGATGTGAGACAGTGGACCCGTTCGCACCCCGTGGACCAGGAGCAGCAGCTCCCGGGACCCCCACCGCTCGGCCCGTTCGACCGGCCCCCAGGGCTGGCCCGTCCGGCCCGACCACCGGCAGCGAGTCCCCCTCATCGGTGCGAGCGCCGGCCTGCGCCGCCGTCCCCGGAACCCGCCGGGACGGCTGGCCCGGACCGATCGCCGTGCGGCCCACCGAGGGTGCGCCGGCCCGGAGGAGGAGCGAGTGGCTCGACGGCCCCAGCGTCGTGGCAACGGTCAGCGCGCCCAGCGACGGGTGCGCGACCTCGACAACGAGGGGATCATCCCCGTCCTGGCGCGCGCGGTGCGCGAGGTGGAGGGTGCCGCCCAGCGCGGTGCCGTGCCGCCGAGCGCGCGCACGAAGTTCCAGGTCGTGGCCCTGCTGGTCCGCGAGGAGAGGGCCCGGGTCAAGGCCGACACGGAGGCCTCGGAGTCCCAGCGCGCCGAGCAGCTCAAGCGCCTCGACGGCATCGCGACGATCCTGGCCAAGACCGCCACCCGCGACACCACGCTCCTGCACCTGCTGGCCGAGGACGCCGAGGTCGGCGACGCCGCGGAGGACCTGCGTCGTGAGATGAAGAAGCGCGCCGGCCTCGAGGTGCCCGACGAGCCCGAGGTCGACGAGGACGACCCGGACGCCCCCGTCATCGAGAAGCGGGTCGTCCCGCAGAGCGTGATCGCCCGTCGCCTCGCCAACCCCTTCCTCGTCCCCGACTTCACCGGCGCCGCGGCCCAGAACGCCCGGCCCCGCCGGCTCGCCGGCTGGGAGCTGCTGGGTCCCCTCTTCCGCTCCTTCGAGTACGGCGGTGCGTCGGCGTGCATGCCGCTGCCCGAGCCCGGGTCGCTGGTCGCCGCGTCCGGCCGCGAGCTGATGAAGCACCAGTCGCAGGTGGTCGAGGCCGCCGCCCAGGGCCACCGGACCTTCCTGCTCGCCGACGAGCCGGGTCTGGGCAAGACCGCCCAGGCACTGCTGGCCGCCCAGGCCGCCGACGCCTACCCGCTGCTGGTCGTGGTGCCCAACGTGGTGAAGACCAGCTGGGCGCGTGAGGCCGGCATCTGGACCCCCGGCCGCACCCCGACGGTGATCCACGGCGACGGCTACGACGTCGACGGCTGGGCCGACATCGTCGTGGTCAACTACGAGATCCTCGACCGCCACGTCGGCTGGCTCGGCGACTTCGGGTTCAAGGGGATGGTCGTCGACGAGGCGCACTTCATCAAGAACAAGACCTCGCAGCGCTCCCAGCACGTCCTGCACCTCGCCGACCGGCTCCGCGCCCGCTGCCCCCGCCCGCTGCTCATGGCGCTGACCGGCACGCCGCTGATCAACGACATCGAGGACTTCCGTGCCATCTGGCAGTACCTCGGCTGGATCGACGACACGAAGCCGCTCGGCCCGCTCATGGAGGCGCTGGAGGAGACCGGCCTCACCCCGGCCGACGGCCCGGCGTTCTACGGCGCTGCCCGCACCTGCGTGGTCAACCAGGGCATCGTGCGCCGTCGCAAGGTCGACGTCGCCGCCGACATCCCGGCGCGCCGGGTCGCCGACCTGCCCGTGGAGCTCGACGACGCCGTCGGGCGCTCCATCAAGGCGGCGGAGAAGGAGCTGGCCCGCCGGATGGTGGCCCGCTACCATTCCGCGCTGGAGACCCGGGTCTCCGGGAAGACCGTCGAGGGCATCGACCACGAGCTCGTCCGGCGCGTCGCCGGCTGGGAGCTCGAGGACTCCTCGAACAAGAAGGACGGCGAGAACGTCTTCTCGATGGTGCGCCGCATCGGCCAGGCCAAGGCCGGTCTCGCCGCCGACTACGCCGCCCAGCTGGCGCGCAACGTCGGCAAGGTCGTCTTCTTCGCCAAGCACGTCGACGTCATGGACGCCGCCGAGAAGCTCTTCGAGGAGCGCGGCATCCGCTATGCCTCGATCCGCGGCGACCAGACCCCGAAGGCCCGCCAGGCCGCGATCGACGCCTTCACCGAGGACCCCGACGTCCAGATCGTCGTCTGCTCGCTGATGGCGGCCGGCGTCGGCCTGAACCTCCAGGTCGCCTCCAACCTCGTGCTCGCCGAGCTGTCGTGGACCGACGCCGAGCAGACCCAGGCGATCGACCGCATCCACCGCATCGGCCAGGAGGAGCCGGTCACCGCGTGGCGCGTCATCGCCGCGCACACGATCGACACCCGCATCGCCGAGCTCATCGACTCCAAGGCCGGGCTGGCCGCCCGGGCGCTCGACGGGTCCGACGAGGAGATCGGCGCCAGCTCCGACATCCAGCTCGAGGCCCTGGTCTCGCTGCTCACCGCGGCGCTGGAGGAGGAGGAGAAGCAGCGGGTCAAGCGGGCCCGCGCGCTGCGGTCGGAGGCGGCGTACGCCGGATAACCGGTCGGGTGCAGCCGGTCGCTGGGTAGGTTCGGGGCCATGGGCGCCCCCTCCCTCCCGGACCTGACCGGCCGCACCTACGTCGTCACCGGCGCCAACTCCGGCATCGGCCTGGAGGCGGCGCGGAAGCTCGCGGCCGCCGGCGGCCACGTCGTGCTCGCCGTCCGTGACACCGCCAAGGGGGATGCCGCCGCGGCGCAGCTCGACGGCTCCACCGAGGTCGCCGAGCTCGACCTGGCCGACCTGTCCTCGGTGCGGGCCTTCGCCGAGGCCTGGGGAGAGCGGGAGATCACCTCGCTGGTCAACAACGCCGGCATCATGATGGTGGCGCAGGGCCGCACCGTCGACGGCTTCGAGCGGCAGCTCGGCACCAACCACCTGGGCCACTTCGCGCTCACCAACCTGCTCCTGCCGCAGGTCACCGACCGGGTCGTGACGGTCTCCTCGGGTCTGCACAACGGCCCGCAGGTCGACTTCGACGACCTCGACCTCGAGCGGTCCTACAGGCCGACCCGGGCCTACCAACAGTCCAAGCTGGCCAACCTGCTCTTCACCGCCGAGCTGCAGCGCCGGCTCACCGACGCGGGCAGCTCCGTGGTCGCGCACGCCTGCCACCCCGGCTACAGCGCCACGAACCTGCAGAGCCACCACGCGAACCCGCTCATGAACAAGCTGATGTGGCTGGGCAACAAGGTCGTCGCCACGAGCGCGGAGTTCGGCGCCCGGCCCACCGTCCACGCGGTCACCGCCGACCTGCCGCCGAACTCCTACATCGGCCCCTCCGGCTTCCAGGGCCTGCGGGGCGCCCCGGGATCCAACCCCCGCTCGGCCCAGGCGCGCGACGCCGACGCGGCGCGGCGGCTGTGGGAGGTCTCCGAGCAGCGCACGGGCACCTCGTTCCCCCTCTGAGGCCGCTCGACGGGCGGTATCTCACACCCACCGGGGTCGCGACTGTCGGTGGGGCCTGCGCACAATGGGGCCCGATCGACCGGTCGACCAGGGGGCTGTGGGATGAGGACGAAGCGGATCGCACAGGGCGTGACAGCCACGGTGCTGGCGTTCCTCCTCGTGCTGCTGACCACCGGCGCGAGCGGCGAGCACCCCGCCGAGCAGGTCCGTGGCAACCTCGACGGCCAGCGCGTGCGGGTCAACCTCCCGCCGACGACCGAGCCGAAGGGCGTGGCGATCTTCTTCCACGGCCAGGGGTCCAACTACAACCACAAGATGGACGGCACCTGGCTCGACGCCCTGCGTCGTGACGGCTGGGTGGTGGCCTCCTCGATGTTCCACCGGGAGAACTGGGGCAACCCGATCTCCACCGAGGACACCATGAAGCTGTGGGACTGGGCCGAGCAGCAGGGCGGCGGCGAGGTCAAGCTCTACATCGGCGCCTCCATGGGCGGCACCACCTCGCTCAACGCGCTGGTCCACGGCGAGCGCAAGCCCGCCTGCTGGTACGGCGTGAAGCCGGCCGTGGACATGTCCACCATGGGCAACGTCCCCGGCGCCCGCCGCTTCATCTCCCAGGCCTACGGCGGCCAGCCCTACCCGCGCGACCGCAACCCGGTCGACACCGCCTTCAAGCTCGCCAAGACCGGGGCGACCTTCCGCTTCGTCGCCTCCCCGCGCGATCCGTTCGTGCCCTATGAGTCCAACAGCGGCGAGATCGTCTCCCGGCTCAACCAGTTCGGTGCCGACGTCTCGCTGCGCACCGTCCAGGGCCCCCACGACGACCCCTCGCACTACAGCGCCCACGACCTGGTGGCCTTCGCCAACGAGTGCGCCGGCACCGCTGACTGACCGCCGAGAGGTCGCTCGCGCACGGCCGAGAGGTCACTGACGCACGGCCGAGAGGTCGCTCGCGCACGGCCGAGAGGTCGCTGGCGCACGGCCGAGAGGTCGCTGGCGCACGGCCGAGAGGTCGCTGGCGCACGGGCGGCCGGGTTAGCTCCAGCGGGGCGTCGATGAACCTCACGCACCCCGGACGCACCTGCATCGGGGCGCCGTGAGCTTCAGCGGGGCGCCGATGAACCTCACGCCCGCGGCCCCGACCCCAGCGAGCTCCTCCGTCGCGGCGTACGTCGCCTCAGATCCAGCGGCTGAACCAGATGCGGTCCAGCCAGGCGGAGTGGGTGAGCAGCTCGTGGGTGAAGATCGGCCAGAACCACGCGAAGTTCAGCAGCACCAGCACGAGGAACGAGCCGGCCAGCACCACCCCGACCGTACGCCGGGTGGTGGGCTCGCGGTCGGGGCCGATCAACCGCCCGATGCCCAGCGTCAGTGCCAGCACCACGAACGGCAGGATCAGCACGGCGTAGAACAGGAAGATCGGCCGGTCGTCGAAGATCAGCCACGGCAGCCACGTCGAGGCCGCCCCGGTGACCGCCACGCCGTAGCGCCAGTCCCGGGCACCGACCCACATCAGCACCGCGAAGGCGAGCGCCACGATGCCGGTCCACCAGATCATCGGGGTCCCGATGAGCAGCACCTGACGCAGGCAGTCGCTGCCGGCAGGAGCGGTGCAGCCGCGGGTGCCTGGCTCGATACCGGTGTCGGCGGCGACGCCGACCGGCCGGTTGAGCAGCAGCCACCCCGAGGGCTGGGACTGGTAGGTGTGCGTGGAGCAGTTCAGGAAGTGGGTGTGGAAGGTGTAGACGTCGCGGTGGTAGTACCACAGCGACCGCAGCGACTGGGTCACCTCGCCCAGCCCGCTGGCGTCCGGCTCGGTGGCGGTCGGCCAGCGGGCGTCGCGGTCGGGGGCGTCGTCGACGAAGGACTCGCCGTCGCAGCTGCCGGACCCGCTGTACTGGGTGTACTGCGTGCTGGAGAGGTGCTGCTCGTACTCGTCGGCGTGCACCAGCCAGCCGGTCCAGGTCAGCAGGTAGGTCGCGGCGGCCACCACGACGAGGTGCACGAACGCCGTCGGGGCGTCGGCCACCACCGAGCGCAGCCACGCCCAGCGCACGCCGAAGGAGCGGCGCCCGCCGGCGCTCCAGGCCCACACCAGCAGCCCGAACGCGGCCAGCGGGTAGATCGCGGTCCACTTGGTGCCGATGGCCAGGCCGAAGCTGATGCCGCCGAGCAGCAACCAGGGGCGGAACAGCAGCCCGCGCACCGGCCCCCACGAGGACGCCGACGGCGGCGAGGGCAGCAGCCGGGCCAGGCGAGCGCGGTACCAGTCACGGTCGTTGACGCAGCAGGCCACGCCGCACAGCAGGAAGAACGCCACGAAGATGTCGAGCAGCGCCAGGCGTGACAGGACGAAGTGCAGCCCGTCGAGCATCAGCAGCAGGCCGGCGACCAGGCCGAGCATCGTGGAGCCGGTGAGGCGGCGCGCCAGGCGCACCATCACCACGACCATCAGCGACCCGACGACCGCCGAGGCGACCCGCCAGCCGAACGGGTCGAGACCGAAGACGACCTCGCCGAGGCCGATGAGGTACTTCCCGACCTCGGGGTGGACGATCATCGACGGACCCTCGGTCCACAGGTCCGTGGTGGTGCCCGAGAGGATCTGGTCATTGGCGTCCTCGACGTAGCCCCGCACGAAGCCGTTCTTCAGCAGCGCCCAGGCGTCCTTGGCGTAGTAGGTCTCGTCGAACTGGAACTCCCGCGGGGACCCCAGCCGCCACAGCCGCAGGAACAGCGCCAGCAGCCCGAGCGCCAGGGCGGCGCTCCAGCCGATGAAGGGGTCCTCCTTGGGCAGCCGGCCCTTCGCCCGCGCCCACGCGCTGGGCACCGGTCGCCCCTCGGCGGTGGAGGAGAGCCCGACGGTGACCTCGCGCTCGCTCTCGCGCTGGGGCGCCGCTCTCGTCACGGCCGCCACCCTACGGGGGCACCCGGGGAGTACGACGGAGGATGGGAGGATGCCGGGCGTGAACCGACCTGCAGGCGAGCCACGAGCCGGCGCCGGCGAGGGGGAGGGCGTGCTGGTGCTGGCCGCCACCCCGATCGGCCGCCCCGAGGACGCGCCGCCCCGGTTGGCCACCGAGCTCGCCCGTGCCGACGTCGTCGCCGCCGAGGACACCCGTCGCCTCAAGCGGCTCACGACCGACCTGGACGTGCAGATCGCTGGCCGGGTCGTGTCCTACTTCGAGGGCAACGAGTCCGCCCGCACCCCGGTCCTCCTCGAGTCGCTCCTCGCCGGCGAGCGGGTCCTGCTCGTCACCGACGCCGGGATGCCCAGCGTGAGCGACCCCGGCTACCGCCTGGTCGCCGCCGCCGTCGAGGCCGACGTCCACGTCACCGCCGTGCCCGGCCCCAGCGCCGTCCTCACCGCGCTCGCGGTCAGCGGCCTCCCGGTCGACCGGTTCTGCTTCGAGGGCTTCCTGCCACGCAAGGCCGGCGAGCGCGCCCGACGGCTGGCCGGGCTGGCCGCCGAGGAGCGCACGATGGTCTTCTTCGAGGCCCCGCACCGCACCGAGGCGGCGCTGGCCGCGCTCGCCGAGGCGTTCGGCGACGACCGGCCCGCCGCCGTGTGTCGCGAGCTCACCAAGACCCACGAGGAGGTGCGCCGCGGCCCGCTCGCCGAGCTGGTCACCTGGGCGGCCGACGGGGTCCGCGGCGAGGTGACCCTGGTCGTCTCCGGCGCGGTGCCGACCGCGGCCGTGGGGGACACGCCCGCCGAGCTGCGTGCCGCCGTCGCCGACCACGAGGCGGCCGGGTCGACGCGCAAGGAGGCGATCCTCGAGGTCGCCCGGCTCGCCGGCGTACCCAAGCGTGTCGTGTACGACGCCGTCCACAAGCCCCAGGAGGACTGATGGAGCACGCAGCGACCCCCGGATCGACCCCCGCCCCGGGCTGGATGAGATTCACGAGCAACAGGCTGATCGCGACGGCGATCGACGAGACGACGACCGTGTAGAGCAGCGTCCGGATGCCCACCGATTTCAACGCCCGCATCTCGCCCATTTCGGCGACACCGACGATCAGCGCCGATACCAGCAGCGGGATCACGAGCATGAACAGCAGGCGCAGGAAAATCTGGCCGATCGGACCGGTGACGTAAGTCGTCGCACTGTCGACCCAGCCGGCGCCCGCCGCGCCATAATGCGCGGCAAGTCCGGCGATCAGGCCACCGACGAAACCGAACAGCATACGCCATTGCAATTGCTTGGCGCGCGCCTCCTCATCCCCGCCGGGCGGGGCTTTGGTTTCGGTCATGGCTCAGCTCCTTGCGCGCCCGTGGGTGGGAGCGGCCGAAAAGCTGGGCGTCAGGCGCGGTCGGCCGGGGGCGTGGTCCTATCC
>LULL01000017.1_pt1 | contig 80938 bp, 75 predicted proteins | sample 728161 | NCBI WGS metagenome assembly LULL01 (sample SAMN03860290, study PRJNA289734) | marine metagenome | biome: seawater column; feature: ocean; material: water; isolation source: Red Sea water column Station 149 - depth 500m | place: Saudi Arabia: Red Sea | collected 2011-10-15 | depth 500 m
AGTTTGGCGATGGCAAAGTGGCCGAACTTAATTTATCCCCAAAAATGGGGACAATGGTGAAAAATATTCAGAAACCACTTGCTTTCATACAGAAGAAAGAAACAATGGCTCTGATCCTGTCTTTTATGATCGTGAAATTAAAAAGATTAGAGATGTTTTTTGTCATTCAGGATCTGCTGGCACGAAGTTATGGCAAACCCTTTGTGATATTTACCTGAGAAAGCAATTGCAAATAGAGTACAAAGCTCTTCAAAAATTAAATGTGAATTATCTGAGTAGTTATAAAGAAGAAATGGTAGATCTTTTTCATAAAAAAATCACATGGGAATCAGCAATTGATATCTGTTCCGATGTTGGAGTAGGCTTCTCTGATGCAATGATTTTAAATGCCTTGCAATCTACTCATCTACCTTTTTCGATTAGTTTAGATATGGACATGGCCGATGCTGTTAGAGCAAATTCAAATTTGAAGGATGTTGTGATGCCAGATGATTTAGTTGATAAAATGAGCTAAATAGTAGATATTTATTTCTATATTTTATAAGTAAAACAAGATATTCCAAGTTAAGCAATTGAATGAAGAAAATGTTAGAGAGGTTTTATGAGTATATCGTTATTACATTTAAGTGATTTACACCTAAAGGAAGTTGATGGAGATTGGTGTAGTGAAAAAATCGAAGAATCCTAGTCCTGTGATTACAAATATTTAAAAACATTAGGGAATGTGTGTGAATGACAAATCTTGATAAATTTAATTGGAGCGGCTGATCGGGTTCGAACCGACGACCTTCTGCATGGCAAGCAGACGCTCTACCAACTGAGCTACAACCGCATGTTTCTGATCATCAGATATTAGGGATTTTAGACGTGAATGTCAATTAACTAGTTTAGTTTTTGTTCTAAAATTTTAATAATTTTTATGAAGTTAGGATGGTCAAAACGATTATAAAGAAGAGGGAGTATTTCTTTTTTATTGTTTGGAAGCTCAGGGTCAAGAATAATTCGCGTAAAAGCATCAGCGATGATAAAAACTTTGACGAGCGGATGTAATATCTCAATATCTGTTTTTAAAAAGCCATGGCCATCATGTGAGCCTTGATGTTGTAAAACAATTGTTTTTAGATATTCAGTTGCATTAGGAAAGAGAGCAACAACTTCTGCCGCTTTTTGAGCATGGGTGAGGACTTCTTCCTTTTCTGCTAATGTCAAACCGGAGTAGTCTAGCTCCTCTTGAGAATTAATTTTTAATTGCCTGGTACTCTTTAAAGTAATATCTGAAAAAAAGCAAAGTTTTGTAAAAGTATTCAAGTGTCTTTGTTCGTACCAACTTTGTTTGGAAATGATAGTATGTCCGATGACACATGCCAGATGTGACTTTTGATAGGCAAAACTTATTTTATCACTAAGTAAGATTTGTAATAAACTTGATAACTGAGGAACTGTTTTGACAGACTCAATCATTGAGTTAAGGCAAACATCTGTAAGTTCCAAAATCTCAGGTCTAATGGCCAGAGCTTGGACATAGCTTCTAATTATTTCATAGCTATTTGAGTTAGATAAAACTTGTTGGCCCAGAGTCTTATTTTTTTGGGAACTTTGGATAATTGAATTAATGAGATGAGTTGTAAAATACTGCTGATAATCTTTTGTAATATAAAAATTCTTTAATCCTTGCTCGGCATATCTTTGAATTTCTTGTTTATTAAAGCTATCAGAGGCTTTAAGTCTTTTTACAAACTGAAAACGTTCCGAGGTTTTTTGAATTCGTATATAAAGGTCACAAGGGGTGCTGTTCATGGAGTAAAAAAAATTGATGGAAATAGGAATGAAATTATTTTTGTTCGCGGTCACTTCTGGCGCTAATCCTAGAGTTTCGCAAGCATGTTGAGTCAGTAATTCCCAACTTATTTCTCTTTTTAATTGGAGAACTTTGTTGTGAAGTTTTTGTTCTTCTCCTAAGACGATTAAAGGAATGTTATATTGTGAAGCTTGAAGATATTGATAAATTGTATAGGCGGTTTTTTCTTCGTGAACTTTGTCTGCACATATAATAAGGTCTATATTTGGAAGAATTTGAATAAGTTCAATTGCTTCTTTCGCATTAGAGCGTTCGATGACCTCAATATTGGCGTGAGAAGATAAGTTAAGGGCATATATTTTTTTGAGATCTTTATTTGGCTCAATTAAAATTGTCTGACTCATTTTAAAATACTATCATGAAAAAATTAATTCTTTATTAATAAGAATAAAATCAGTAGCTTATAGTGATTTTAAAACAGATTCTTGATTTAGTAGCCTCCCAGAAAAGGCAATTGATTCAGGATTAAAAGCAAATTGTTTTCCGTGTCCATTAGGATGGTCAATAACATAGTGAGGAATGGCCCAGCCTGGTAGGTCATCTCTCAGTTGGTTATAAATTTGTCTTCCTTCTTCTAGGGGGAGATAAAAGTGCATTGCACCTTTAGCTTGATCAGGATGGTGAAGATAATAAGGTGAAAAATTATTTTTAATAATTTTATAAAAAAGCTCTTTTAGGATATCGGCGTTGTTATTAATATCTTTTAACAGGACTGTTTGAGTTCGCTTATCTAGTTGGGTCAGCTTTAATTTGTTTAGGGCTTGTTCTACTTCTTGGTCGATTTCACTAGGATGGTTGGTATGGACAACAAAAAGAACTCGTTGAAATTGAGTTGTGATTTGGTTAAAGAAACTAATGAGTTCTTGATCAATTCTTGAAGGTAGAATTATAGGTGTTCGTGTATGAAAGCGAATAAAGAGAATGTTTTTTTTCGCCAAAATTTTTGTAATAGTTTTCAATTTAGGCGTGGTCAAAATCAAAGGGTCACCTCCGGTTAAAATGACTTCATTGACCTCTGGATGATTGTCTAAATAACGAGATAATTCCTCTAAGTTTTGTTTGAAAATTGAATCATTATTAGAAAGTTCGTTTTTACGAAAGCAATAGCGACAGATAATAGGGCACACACTTGTTGGAGTAAAGAGAATACGTGACTTATAGCGATGAATAATTCCATGGCCTTTGGCATTTTTTTTATCGCCAATGGGGTCTTGGACTCCTAAATCTTGTCTTTCTAATTGTTTAGGGATGAATTGTTGCCACAAAGGTGATCTAGGTCCTTGAAGTTTTATTTTTTGAGCAAAGTGTTTTGGAATAAAAGATTGGTAGGGAATATGGATATTCTCCTGCAGACCAAAAAAGTCTTTTATCTGTTGAGCATTTCTTAAAGCATCTTTAAATTGTTGCTTCCAACTTGTAGATGAATTATTTAATTCTTTTGGTTGTGGCATGATTAACCTTAAAAAGAAAAAAAATAGCAATAAAGCTGATACTTATAAGTAATAAATTCGTTAAATTATCTAGTTTATTGATGAAGAGTGCGAAGAAACCTAAACAAAAAATAAAAATAATATTTATGCCTAGAATAAAAAAGGTAGAAAAAGTTTTGTTTTTTAGCATGCACTTCCTTTAAGATGTAAAACAAAATATATCAAGTAAGAAATTTCTTGTCATGATTAATTATGTAGCTTAAGTGATTGAATTTTATTGACATGAAAATACTTGTTTTGTTGTGAGTTTAAACATTCTGCGTAGAGAATAAGGCCTTGAGGTAGTGGAAGTAAGGAAATAGGTTTTACTGTACGAAATTGATTTTTTAAGCGACCACCCTTATATTTGATATCTATCTTATGTTGTTTTTGGGTTGCCTCTTTTAGACCAGCAAGTTTATTTGGAAGGATATATTTTTCAGCATTTAAAAATGAATTTAATTTAAAAAGATAAGCAAAGTTTTTTAAATTTTCTTTTGGATAAGTCTTTTCAAACTCAATTAAGCAATGAGCAAATACTTTCAAGGCTACTAAGGCATCATCTAGGGCCTTATGGTGATCAAAGCTTATATTAAAAAATTCAGCTAAAGTGGATAGCTTAAAGTCTTTTGGAGTAAGAGATTTTTTTTTGTAGACGGCCCTGGCCATACGGCAAGAGTCATAAATACTAGAGAGGCTAATGGAATAATTATAATCATGAATTCCTTTTATCAAAAAACTAGCATCAAACATAGCACTATGGGCCAGCAAGGGATAATTCCCATAAAAATCAATAAATTCTTGCAAGGGTTTTTTAAGAGATGGAGAGTCTTTGAGCTTATCATTTGTTAATTGGTGGTATTGAATTGTGTGTTCAGGAATAGGGATTAAAGGGTTAATTAACTTGTGAAAGAGTTTGACTTCATTTTCAGGAGTTAGCTTAACCGCTGCAATTTCAATAATTTTATCTAGAATTGGTGAGAGTCCTGTCATCTCTAAGTCAAAAGCACAAATTCCTTTAGGGAAGTATTTAAGCAGGATATTCTTCTCTGTATGCGAAAGTTCAAGTTGGGTTTCGACTCTATTTATCATCGAAGTTTTATAAGGCCATGTCTGCTATTAGTCAAAGATCAATATCAATGCGCAAGGTGTTATATTTGACATAAACTCTCGAAAAACTTATTAATTTTGCTTAGATTATTTATTCAATATTAAAAGGATATGAAATTATGGCCAAGAAGTTTGATCTTGTAGTTTTAGGTGCAGGGCCCGGAGGTTATGTGGCGGCTATTCGCGCATCTCAATTGGGAAAAAAAGTTGCAATCGTTGAAAAAGAACATATGGGTGGAGTTTGTTTAAATAAAGGCTGTATTCCAACAAAGGCCGTTTTGAAGTCAGCTCATAGTGTTCATGAGCTTGAAGATTTTAAAGATCTTGGAATTAATGTAGACCTTAAAGGTTTAGATGGATCGCAAGCGGTAAAGCGGGCGACAAAAATTTCTTCAAAAATTTCTAAAGGTGTTGAGTTTTTGATGAAAAAAAATAAAGTTGAAACTTTCATGGGACATGGAGAGTTTGTTGATAAAAATACGATAAAAGTTGGAAGTGAACAAATAAGTTTTACAAATTGTATTATTGCAACTGGAGCTAAATATCGTACATTTCCAGGGCTTGAGCACGATGGAAAAAGACTTATTGGAGCTTGGGAAGCAGTGAAAATGGAAAAACTTCCAAAGTCTATTGGTATCATAGGTGCTGGGGCGATAGGTGTCGAGTTTGCTTATTTTTGGAATGCTTTTGGTGTTGATGTTCATATATTTGAGTTACAAAAGAATTTACTACCTATAGAAGACACTGACTCTTCTAAAGAAGTTGAACGAGCTTATAAAAAGTACGGAATTAAAATGTCCTTGGGGGTTGAAAAGGTTTCTGCAAAAAATAACGGGAAAGATATAACAATAACTTCAGTCGAAAAAGGTAAGAAAGTTGATTATAAATTTGAAATGGGCCTTATTGCGGTAGGAATGACTGGTGTTCTTGAGGGCTATGGCCTAGAAAAAATTGGGGTTAAAACTGATAGAGGTTTTATTTCTGTTAACAAGATGTATCAGACTAGTATTCCCCATATTTATGCGATTGGAGATGTCGCAGGACCTCCATTATTGGCCCATGCAGCTTCACATGAAGGAGTTGTTGCCGCAGAACATCTTGCGGGAGAAAAACCTCATGCGATCGATAAAATGAATATCCCTGGATGTACATACTGTCAGCCACAAGTGGCTTCTGTTGGTTATACAGAAAGGGATCTTAAAGAGAAAGGGATTAAATATAGCGTTGGAAAACTTCCATTTACCGCTAATGGTAAAGCTGTGGCTTCTAATGAAACAGCGGGCTTTGTTAAGACTTTATTGGGAGAGCATGGTGAGATGTTAGGAGCACATATTGTTGGAACACAGGCGACTGAGTTGATTCATGAGTACACTTTATTTAAACAAATGGAAGGGATTGATGAGGAAATTTTTGCCACTGTTCATCCACACCCGACCCTAGGGGAGTGGTTGGCCGAGTCAGTGATGGCGGCAAAAAATAGAGCTTTAAATTTTTAAATAAAAATTGGGTACAATATTAGATTATAGAGATTAATTAATTAGGAGATATAAATGGCACGTGTAGAAGTTGTAATGCCACAAATGGGTGAGTCAATCACGACAGGAACGATTACAAAATGGAATAAAGATGTAGGTGATACGATTGAAATAGATGAAATCCTACTTGAAATATCCACCGATAAAGTTGAGTCTGAGATACCAAGTCCAGTAGAGGGAAAAATTGCGGAACTTTTATTTCCTGAAGGTGAAACGATTGACGTTGGTGTAGTTATCGCCATCATTGAAGATGATATGGATGCTGATATTTCTAGTAGCTCTAGCTCTGATAAGAAAGAAACTAAAAAAGAAGAGACAACTGACACATCAGCAACGCCTGAAAACAAAGATCAATCAACAGAATCCTCTGAGTCATTAGAGGCGACATCTGGAAAAAGACGTTTTTATACTCCGTTGGTTAGAAAAATGGCCAAAGATAATGGAGTTGCTTTATCTGAACTAGAGAATATTAAAGGATCTGGAGCTGGAGGAAGAGTCAACAAAGAAGACTTTGAAAAATTTCTTGAGCAAAGAGGAAGTCAGGGAACTCAAAATAGTAGTGCCAAAACTCCTAGTGCACCAGCTCCAAGTGTTCCAGCTTATACTTCTGGGGAGAGAGTTGAGATTATTCCTATGGATAATATGAGAAAGGCCATCGCTAAAAATATGCAGGCATCTAAGTTAACTTCTCCACATGTAAATTCCATTGACACAGTTGATATGACAAACTTAGTGAAATTTCGTGAAGGGCATAAACATGATTTTAAAAAGCAAGAAGGCTTTTCTTTAACCTACACGCATTTTATTCTTTATGCTCTCGTTCAGGCCTTAAAGGAATTTCCAATTGTAAACTCCTCAATCGATGGGGATAATATTGTGATGAAAAAAGATATTAATCTTGGCTGTGCAGTTGCTGTTCCTGGAAATGGTTTAGTCGTTCCCGTTATTAAAGGAGCAGACAATTTAAATATAACTGGTATCGCTAGACAATTAAATAGTTTAGTCGAAAAAGCGAGAAATAAGAAGTTAACGATGGATGATTTAAGTGGAGGAACTTATACCTTTACTAATAATGGTTCATTTGGTGTTTTAGCCGCGACACCTGTTATTTTACAACCTCAGGTTGGAATTTTTTGTGTGGGAACAATCAAGAAAACACCTGTTGTGACAGATGATTTGGCAATTGCTATTAGAGATATTATGTATGCAACACATACTTATGATCATCGTTTAATTGATGGTGAGCAAGGTTCTAAGTTTTTAAAATATGTGGTCAATACATTGCAAGATATGGATCCTTCAAAACTCTTTTAAAAGTGAGTCGACTATATTTAGTCATACACGGCCCTTGCTAAAAGCAGGGGCTTTTTTTTATTTATAGTCTTGACAAATTATAAGGAGAACACATCTTAATAGTGAAAGGAGATAAGCGCTTATATATAAACTCCTAAAATGAATAAAAACGATTATTTATTGGAGGTACTTTATGAGACAATATGATTTAGTCGGACCACTTAGTTTATTAAGTAATTTTGACAAGGACTTTAACGAATTTTTTAATCCTCGTTTTGATAAGTCAGGTTGGAAGCCTTTATCCAGAGTAAAAGAAGAAGGAAATCATTATCATTTGGCTTTAGATATCCCTGGTGTTGATAGTGAAAACCTTAAAGTCGATTTAAAAGAGAATATACTCTCTATTAAAGGTGAAAGAAAAGATCATTTCTTTAAAGATAATGCTGAAGTAGAAAACTACTCTCATTTTGAACAAAGCTTTTCTTTGCCAAAAGATGCTAATCTAGATGAGATTGAAGTTAGTCACGATAACGGAGTCTTAGATGTGGTTATTCCAAAGGCTTCAAAAGAAAATGAAAGCAAGGTCCTTGAAGTTAAAAAAGGAAAAAGTAACTTTTTCAATAAGTTACTAAAATAAAAGGGAGGTAACACCTCCCTTTTTTGTTCAATTTTTCTCCCTAGAGATTTTTTTTTGTTTCAGAGATAATATCTATAACTGTGAGGTTTTTATCTCCAGGAGGGAGTTTATCGATGTCTGAAGCAAATTTAGAAAAAATAAGGTTAGACACTAAGTTGTTAGAAGAAGAACTTTACAATGGAGAATCCTTAATTTATTCATCTGAAAATTTTGACCGAAAACTCAAAGAGGCGATTAGCAGTGAAGTTGAAAAACAAAATATTTTAAGACAAAAAATTGTACAACTTAAGAAAAGATATCAACAATTACAATATTCTATTTCAAAGTCAAAAGACCATTTAAAAGCCTTAAAAACGAAAACACAGAATTATCAACTTACTAAAGACCACCATGAATTATTAATTAAAAAGCTTCCAATAAAATCATTAATGGTTAAAAATAATCTCTTAGAGTTAGAGGCAAAAATTTCAACTTTAGGCTCAGAGATAAAAGAAAGGGAAACTCTTTATTTAGTTTTAAAGAGTCTGATTCAAACGGCTCAGGCCAATGATTTTCAAGGAGTAACATGGAAAGTCAAGTTGGCAAGCTCTGATAAAGGAATTGGAGCGAGGCTTTGTCTGGAAAATTTATCTTTTGTTGATAAAGATTTAAAAGAGCTTTTCCTACCTTTAATTATGACATTCAATGAGAGTTTTAGAGATTCAAAGATTTCCTTTGAAACTTACTCTAAGAGAGATAAGGCCATCATTTTTTCTCTGGACTTTAAGATTAAATTAACTTACTCGGAAAAAACAACTATTTTAGAACTTCCCTAGGAAAAGAGTTCTGTGCTGCCTGAACCATCTCTTATGATGGTCGGTGGATTTTCGCCAATAAAACTAATAATACTTGATGGACCTTTAAAATCAATCTCACCTGGATCAATAATAAGTGATGTGTACTGATTTATTTTATCTTCCAATTGGTAAGAGTAAATTGGTTCATTATTTTCTTCGTCAATTCCTAGTAGGGACTTAGGAATATTGGTGCTGACAAGAGGAAGACCATGAGTTTGAATGATTTTTTCAACCAAAATAGAGGGAACGAATCTAATACCGACTTCTTTATCTGTTTTTGACGCCTTAATAAGTTTAGACATCTTTTTCGTTGCCTCGAAGATAAATGTATAATGTCCTGGTATTATCTTTTTTAATAATTTAAAGGCCTGGTTGTCTATAAGGGCCATATCTGACGCCATTGAAATATCATTACATAATATTGAAAAATGTTTTTGGGTATTTTCTTTTTTTATTTTATAGAGTTTTTCAATAGCATCTTTTTGAGTTGAACAGGCTGCGAGAATCCAATTTGTATCAGTTGGAAAGCATACCAACTGACCTTGGCTTAAGAGCTCTGAGGCTTTTTTTAAAATCCTGTCATCCGGATTATGAGCTATAACATATTCAATCATTAAAATATGTTAATCGTCTTGTGAATTTGTGTCAAAAGTCTTTTTTCGAATCTTACTCTGATAATCACTCTGCATTTTTTCGTATCCATTTAGAGATGTTTCGAAAAAAACTTGAGATGTGCTATGATATTTTTGCTCTATCCAATGATTTTGAAAGGCATGCGGATAACGATAATTTTTTTTATCTGGGTGATGATTTCTTAAATGGGTTGGAACCTCTACAGTTGGATGTTGTCTGACATACTCTAAGGCTTTATCAATGGCCAAATAGCTCGAATTAGACTTTGGTGCTTGAGCAAGATAAGTTGTGGCTTGGGCTAAAATAATTCTTGCCTCTGGCATACCAATATTTTTAATACTGTAATGAGCACTTGTGGCCATCTGTAAAGCTCTTGGATCGGCATTTCCAATATCTTCACTTGCTAAGACAATCAATCTTCTTGCAATAAATTCGATATCTTCACCACCATCCAACATGACGGCCAGCCATAAGATGGCAGCATCTGTATCTGAGCCTCTCACGCTTTTTATAAACGCAGAAATAACGTCATAGTGTCTTTCATCATTTTTGTCATAACGCCTATTGGAAAATAAATACTCTTTAATAATTGTTTCAGTCTTTTGATTTTCAATTTTTTTAGCATTTATTATTAATATCTCAAGTTGATTGAGTGCGTAACGTGCATCTCCATTTGAGTGTTTAGCAATATAGTTAAGTAAATCCTCTGAAAAATGGTATTTCTTAGCATGTAAAAGCAAAAGTTTTTTGATTTCATGATTTTTAAGTGGATATAATGGCCATTTTTGTACGCGGGAAAGAATCGCCTTGTTGAGCGTTGTATTGGGATTTTCTGTCGTTGCCCCAAAAAGAATAAAGTCTCCTTTTTCTAGATGAGGTAAGAGAGCATCTTGTTGAGCTTTGTTAAAACGATGAATCTCGTCAATAAAGATAATGGCTTTTTGTTGCCCGTTTAAAGAATCTGCGGTCGCCTCTTTAATAAGCTTTCGTAACTCTGAAACTCCAGCTAAAACGGCGTTAAAACTATGAAGCTTATGATGAGACTCATTGGCCAATATATGGGCCATTGTCGTTTTTCCGCTTCCTGGTGGCCCATAAAAAACGATATGGGGCATATTTTGATAATCTAAAGTTTTTAAACGCTCTTTGAGCTGATTTTGTCCAAAGAATAGGCTTATTTCTTTTGGCCGTACTCGATAAGCTAGGGGGGCTGCGTCATTTATTGACTCGGTAAATAAATCGATTTGTTCTTTCATAATGTTGACATATATACCTTATTATCATAACTTAACCAAAACTTTTTTCCTTCATTTGTACAAATGAAGCTAATGCTCTAAAGAAGGGGGTGATGAGATGCAAAACATTTATATTTCTGTTGATGAAAGAGGTGTAGAAAGATCTCTTAGAAAATTTAAAAGAATGTGTGATACCTATGGTATTGTAAAAATGTATCGTGCTCGTCAAGAGTATAAAAAGCCTTCAGTAAAAATGAAAGAAAAGTTAGAAGCTGCTGAAAAAAGAAGAAGAAAAACTGCTTTCAAATCTTATAGATCTAAATCAAAAATCTAGATAGCTTTTTAAGCCCCTTTGAAAGGGGCTTTTTATTTTCGTATTGTTACCTTTAAAATATTATTCCATCTATTATGCATTATATTTAAGAGTGTTGTTGCTTGGCGAGATACTTTTTTGTTTCTTTTTGTGAGGACGACATTTAAAAAATTCAATCTTAGGTTAAATTCATTGAGCTTTTGAATAAAAAGCTGCTTGTTTCTTTCAGGAAGGATGAGTTGAGTGACTGGTTTTAAAAATTCACTATGAAAGGAAATAAACTCATTTCTAAAACGATAATCACTAGATGTTAATAAATACAGGTCAAAGGAATTCTTTACTAAGGAGAGTTCGGCCAATATGTTGCTAGGTGAGACTTTTTGACCTTCTTTGACTTCTACCAAAAATGAATAATGATCTAAAGACATGCTAAAAGAGCTCAGAGCTTTTTGAAAGTTCAAGAATGCTTTTTGAGAATGTAAGAAGTCTTGAGGTAAAAGAAATTCTTTCTCTAACAAACTTGGGGGAGTCGAAGTGAGAATGATAAATTTTGATAGCTCTTTTTGAGCTTTTCGAATTTTATCTAATCTTTTTTCTTTATCTCGAGTTGTTGAGAGTGTTTGTAAAAAGTCCTGAACTGATCCGAGATAAGAACCTCCTGCTTTTAAACTCTTTAATTCAGGATTAATGATAAAAAATAAAGTTCTATAATCTTGTTTAATGCTTATAAGTTGAGGAATAACATATCTTCTAAATTCGTAATCAGAAAGATTGATATCTTCAGGGCCGTAAGCATAGGTTATTTTACTAAAGATAAGTAAAAATAAGATGAATCCTCTTTTCATTCTACTTATTTAACTCAAGCTCTAGTTGATGTTTATCTATATCAAACTTTAGAGAGTCATCTTTAAGGTCTTTGGTCACAACAATTGATGTTGCAAGAGTTTCTTTCATAATATGTGCCTTAAATTCCTCAATTGCATTTATGACTTGATCTGAGCCGTTAGCCTTAATTTGTATTCGATCTTCAACATTAAAGTTAAGATCTTTTCTCGAACGTTGAATTCGATTAATAATTTCACGGGCCATACCTTCCTGAATCAATTCGTCGGTGAGCTTTGTGTCTACATCAATAGTAATCCATCTGTTAGAAAGAGCTTCAACACCATCTTTTGGTTCTCTAAAAACAAAAATATCGTCATCTGTTAATTTTACGTCAGCTAAAATAAGTGAGCCTTCGGACTCATATTTTTTAAGGGTTTCAGAGTCTAGGGCTTTAATAAGTCCCATAAACTTTCCAAAGTCTTTTCCAAGTCTTTTTCCTAATACACGAGAATTTGGTTTAGCGTACAGCTTAATATAATCGTCTTCATTTTCATTATAAAGAATTTCTTTAATGTTAAGCTCTGCTTGAATATATTCTTCAAGTTTAGCTATCCCCTTAAGTAAATTTTTATCTTGATGGATAATAGTTAAACTCTTTAGTGGTGTTTTAACTTTGATTCCCGTTTGATTTCTTTTTTGCCTACCAAGCAAAATGAGCTCTTGCATTCTTGTTACAGCATCTTCTAAAGATTCATCAATCATAGTTTGATCAAAGTTGGGATACTCACAAAGATGAACAGACTCCGTCGAGTTCTTTCCAAAAGCCTTAAGTTCTAAAAAGATATGTTCTGAAAGAAAAGGAGCAAACGGTGCCATGATTTTTGAGACTTCCACTAGTGCTGTATAAAGTGCAGAGTAAGCACTACACTTGTCATCAGTAAGACCATCTCCCCAAAAGCGTCTACGATTAAGTCTAATATACCAGTTGGTGAGATCTTCAATATAAGTAAAAAGTTGTGGAACAACATTATAGAGACGATAATGATCCATCTCACAGGTTACATCTTTGATAAGAGTTTGAAGTTTTGAAAGTACCCACTTATCAAGAATATTATCACCATGAATAAAATGTTCTTTGACATTCCAATTATCAACCGAGGCATAAGTGTGAAAAAATTTGAAAGAGTTAAACCAAGGAAGTAACGCCCGACGAACCATATCTTTTACACCATCGTCAGTAAAACGAAGTTCTTCACCTTTTACTAAGCCGGAGTTGATTAAGGTGAGTCTAAGTGCATCTGCTCCAAACTCTTCCATTAAGATATTTGGTTCAGTGTAATTTTTAAGACGTTTACTCATTTTTTTGCCATCAGCGGCCATTACAAGACCATTGACTATGACATTTTTAAAAGCCGGTTTACCAGTTAGGGCCGTAGAGAGAACAGTAAGAGTGTAAAACCACCCTCTTGTTTGGTCTAAGCCCTCGGCGATAAACTCTGCTGGAAAACCAGCGTCAAAAACATCTTTATTTTCAAAAGGGTAGTGTAATTGAGCAAAAGGCATAGATCCTGATTCAAACCAGCAGTCAAAAACTTCTGGAATCCTTTGATAGATACCTTCCTCTCCAGGGACTTGAAAAGTAATTTCATCTACAACCTCTCGGTGAAGATCATCGACTTTGATGCCAGAATATTTTTCTAGTTCTTCTATGGAACCTATAGCAATAAACTTTTCATTTTTTTCATTTTTCCAAATAGGAAGAGGGGTTCCCCAGTATCTTTTTCTTGAAATTGCCCAGTCTCTGGCCCCTTCTAACCATTTACCAAATCGCCCTTCCTTTATATGCTCAGGAACCCAATTAATCTGGGCATTAGAAGCAAGCAGTTGCTCTTTAATAGAGTCAACATTGAGATACCATTGAGGCATGGCCATATAGATAAGGGGTGTGTCTGTTCTGTAACAATAAGGATAACTGTGAACTAAAACCGATTGATGAAAGAGTTTATTTTCTTCTTTTAGTTTTTTTATAATGAGTTTATCTGCATCCTTAATATACATACCTTTAAAGTCTGTGACTTCATCAGTGAACTCTGCTTTGGCATTCAACGGTAGGGCAAAGGCATTAATTTTATGTGCTTTTAAGACTCGGTTGTCGTCCTCCCCAAAAGCTGGAGCTGCATGAACGATACCTGTACCATCACTTGTTGTAACATAATTATCACTTATAACTTGAAAAGCTCCTTCGTTTTCTTGGTCTCGAAAATAAGGAAACAATGGTTCATATTGAATGCCAAGAAGATCTTTACCTTTGAGTTCTTTAAGAACTTCAAAGTCATGACCTTTTTTATAAGATTCAAGTCTTTCTTTAGCGATATAAAATTTTATATCTTTTGTTTTTTCATGAACGAGAACATAGTCAATGTCTTCGTTGACGATAAGGGCCATATTAGATGGAAGAGTCCAAGGAGTTGTCGTCCAGGCAGAAAGATAAGTTTCTTCATTTTTAATTTTAAACAAAACAGTAATAGCTGGATCTTGGACATCTTGATAATTTGAAGTGGCTTCAAAGTTTGAAAGACCTGTTTGTAAAGCGACAGAGTAGGGAACAATTTTATTTCCTTCATAGATTAATCCTTTCTCCCAAGCTTGTTTGAAAACCCACCAAACAGACTCCATAAAATCTTTATCCATTGTTTTGTAGTCATTTTCAAAGTCAACCCATCTGCCGAGGCGATTAATTGTTTTTTCCCATTGAGAAGTATAGGTTAAAACAATATCTTTACATTCTTGGCAATAGGCTTTAATTCCCTTTGTGGCGACAAAGTCATTAGCACTCATCCCAAACTTTTTATCAATCTGTTGTTCAATTGGTAAACCATGACAATCCCATCCCCAACGGCGAGAAACATAATGGCCTTTCATTGTAAAATATCTTGGAATGATATCTTTAATCGTTGAAGCAACTAAATGTCCATGATGGGGAAGCCCTGTTGCAAAAGGAGGTCCGTCATAAAAAATATAAGGGGCCTTATTTTTTGTCTTTTCTAAGGATTTTTGGAAGATGTTGTTATCATTCCAAAAAGTTAAAATCTTGTTTTCTGCCTCGACAAAAGAAAATTGATCAGAACCTGAGCTATTTTGTTCGCTAGTGGACATTATTGGCCTCTCCTTGATTAATATAAGGTAAAAAATGCCTAAAAATCATACCAAAACTTGTTCGTAATGAATAGTAAACAATTAAAATTACAGTACCGATAAGCTTAATATGAAGTCAGTTATTTTTCTTTTTTGTCTTAGTTTTTCTTTTGCAATATGGGGGCTGGAGGAAGATGATGTTAGTTTAATTGAGAGCTATGACTTAATTGAAGGTCCAATCGCTAAAAATCAAGCATTTAGCTCCTCTCAATCTGCAAGCCCTAAAAATTTCGACCAATACAGATTTCGTGACCAACCTAGAAACACAACCAGGTGGGAGAGTTTGGATGAGCAAGATTGGTTTGATATTAATAAATGGATTAAAAAACAGCAGGCAAAGTCGAAATTAGGTGATCAACAATGGCACAAAAGATGGCGTGAAGAAACCAATTTTGAAGTCGTTGCAAGAGTTTTAAAATGCTTGGGGGCATGTGAAAAATATCAAGGCATTAAGCGAGTAAAAACTGAATTTCGAAGTGCATTAAGGGCCGGGGATGAGTTTCGCACGGGTAAACATTCCTATGCTTGGATTTTTCTTATGAATGGAGCCTTAATAAAACTTCTACCTGAAAGTTCTATTACCTTACATGAGCTTGATTTTTCTAAACAAGAGAGTTTTGCCATTATTCGTCTAAATGAAGGCTACCTAAACTATTTATCTCGTTTTGCAGGAAAATTTGATTCTTTAAATAAAACAGAGTCAGATTTATCGATGTACCCTTTGAAGGTTTTAAAGGCCAATAGAGAGTTTTTTATGCGTGGTGAGTCTTCTGCAGAAAAAAAGAGTCTAGCTGATGAACTAATACACAAAAATCCTGGGCATAAAGCCCAGTATACTTATCTAAATAAACTTATAAGTGAAAACACAAAATTCTTAAAAAATAAAAAGTCTAAGTTTTTTATTTATACCTCTAATGCTTCTTTTTATGCAGGATTTGCTAATTTTGAAATTTTTTATCAACCGACTCAGTCTACTTATGCTCGTTATACTTCTAGTCATCCAAATTTTCAAAATCAAGACTCAAGTCATTCTTTTGCAAAAATTAATCTCAGAGGCTATCAAAATACTGAAAAAATATCTCTTAAAAGACAGCAATGGTATAAAGTTGATCCAACTGGAAGAAAAATAGAGGAGCTTGAGGCCACAGATAAAAATATTTCAAAGCTTGAAGCTGTTAGTCATTTTTTATTGAGAATACCAACTATTCATTTGGCCAGAGAGATTTGGATTAAAAAGTACCTTAAACCCTTTTATGCAAAAGAAATTAATTCACAGGAGTTTGCTGTAAAATTTGGCAGAAGGCTTTGGAACGAATTTGAAAGTGATGAATTAAAAAAACGTCTGGAGTATGCTTATGGTTATATTAGAAGGGTTGAGACAACAAATCTAAAAGTCATTAAAAAATATTTTCCTCCTAAAGCTTACTCGGGAAATTTTTTGAAATCGTATTTTTCATTGGCCATGTACAAACACTATACGAAACTTAAAAATAGACTTAATGATAAGTATATGAAAATTCCTTTTATGACGGCAGGGGAATATTACGCATGGGTGTTAAGAAATGGATAGTCATGATCGATTTAAATTAGTTTTAGGGAGTGCATCTCCAAGACGTAAAGAGCTTTTAAAAAAAACATTTTTGAATTTTGAGATTAAAAGTGCAGATATAGATGAAAAATCTGTTGAAACCATACCGGAGAAGTTTGTGGTTGATATTGCAAACCAGAAAGCACAAGCAGTATGGGACCTTTTAAATAATCAAAATGCAATTGTCATTGGAGCTGATACCATCGTAACTTGTGATAATGTTATTCTTGAGAAACCGACAAATATTAATCATGCCAGGCAGATGCTTTATAGCTTAAGTGGTCGCTCGCATGATGTTTTGACTGGAGTAAGCCTTATTTCAAAATATGCCCAACGAAGTTTTTTTAGTTTGACTAAGGTGTATTTTAATTATTTAGATGAGGACTTAATTGAAAAGTATTTAGAAACTAAAGACTCATTAGATAAAGCCGGAGGTTATGGAATACAGTCGGATGCAATGATCTTTGTGGATAAGATTGAAGGAAGTTATTCTAATGTCGTTGGACTTCCTGTAGATAAAGTTTATGATGAATTAGCCAATATGATTCGTCATTTTGATTCGTCGATAAAGGACTGGAGGAGTGTCTTTGAATAAAATATTATCTTTGATTATTTTAGTTATAAGTTTTTGCAGTATTTCTTTTGCTCAAGAAAGTCCAAAAAATGTTTCTAAAGAAAAAATTTTAACAATGTTAAAAGAGCTTAAAGGTAAAAAGAGTAATGAGTTTTTAGAACATATGCAAAAAGTTCAAGAGTTAACACAAGAATTTGTTCAAAGGAAAAATGAAGAGTGTAGTGGAAATTATTCCTCATTTTTGCTGAATGAAGAGGAAAGAGAGGCTTTAAAGTCTAAAAAATTATCTAATAAGGAAAAGAAACTTTGTAAATACATGCTTATCAATTTTAGAATCGAATATGTTAAACTTTTGTATGAGGCAAGAATAGAGTACATGAAAGAACTCCATAAACATCAGCTCAAAGAGCTTTCCTTGATGAGTGAGCAAAGAATAAAAGAACTTCAAAAGCTTGCAAAAGAATATAACTAAGCTTGCTTAGAAATCTTTGTTTTTGCCATATTGAGTTGTCCTGGCTTAAGACTTTTTAAGCGCATCATTGACTTTTGAGGACGAACACTTTGGTTTGGCCGATTGCAAGTATAGGCAAGCTGCCCTTTGTTTAATTCTTTTTTCGTAAAAGTTTGAATGGAATCTTGGTGAAGACTTTTGTCTGTTGTTGTTTTCATAACATACCCTTTGTTGATTTTTGGTTTCATTTTTACTTTGAAAGCAGTTGATCATCAAAAAGGATAAGTGAAAAAAACACTTTAATTTTTAGATTTAACCAATGCTTTCAAAACGCGAAAATTGTCCAATAAACATCTCCTCGTGTTTTAGATTTAGCTAAGTTGCCGGTTCTATTGAGCATAAACTTAAGCTCAACTTAATAGCAATTATAGCATAAAATCAATAAAAATGCATCCGGCTAAACTTTGAGTGAGTTAAGTTTGCCTAGTGATGAATCTTTTAAAGTTTTCTTTTAGAATTATTTGTAATTTCAAAGAGTTATAGGAGATTGGGTGGGAAAGTTATTTGGATACTTATTGTTATTAGTGATGGGGCTGTCATCTTGTGCTTTAGTTGATAAAGCGGCGATTAAAACGACAGCAAATATTATGCAAAAAGGTTCTGATCAGCTTTTATATGAACCTGATTGGTATTTTTTTAAAGAATCAGCACCTGGAAATTTGAAGCTTATTGAAGGTATGTGGTTTGCCGATCAAAAAAATAAACAGCTTTTAGGCCTTCTGGTTAAGGGATATAGTGCTTATACTTTTGCCGTTTTAGAAACACAAGCAATACGCGACCAAATTTTAGGTAATTCAGAGACTCTAATTCGTCAGAGAGTTTTAATGAACTATGAAAAGGCAATTGAATACGGTTTTAAATATTTAGAACTTATGGGAATTTCGCGAGAAGATTTTTTGAATAAATCATTTCCACAAACTTTAGAAAAAACATTCTTGGCGAAAGCTTCTGACGAAGATTATGTGACTTTATTTTACTTTGCACAAGCAATGGGGAGTAGTTTAAATAATCAGCGCCAAAACATGGATAAATTAGCCTACCTCAATCATGTGAAGCTTTTTATGCAGTGGGTTTGCTCTGTTAAACCTGATATTGAATATGGAAATTGTAAACTTTTTGATGCCATTTTAGAAGCGACGACTCCTCGAGTTCTAGGGGGAAATATGGCCAAAGCTCAAAAAAAGTTTAAAGAGGCAATTAAGCTTAGGCCAGAAAATTTATTGATAAGGTTAAGCTATATACAATACTATTTAATCCCCTTATTAGAAGAAGAAGAGTTTTCAGTGGAAATGGAGCGCTTGAGAAAAGATTTAGGTTATTGGTATTCTTCAGTTCAAGGAATTAAGAATAGAGAGAAGCTAAAATATGATAAAACAAAAATTTATAATTTGTTTAATAGTGTCGCAAGACAAAAATATAGAAAATTGCTAAAACTAAGAAAAGAAATTTTTTAAAAGGTATTTATGAAAAAATTAGCTATTTATTTGTTGTTTCTGATGTTTTCATTAGAAACATTTGCAGTAAGAATTAAACTTGCGACTTTGGTTCCAAAAGGAACTAATTTGGCCATAACACTCAAAGATTTTTCCCAAGAGGTGAAGAAAAAGACAGAGGGGAGAGTTAAGTTTCAGGTTTATTATGGAGGAATTCAAGGTGATGAACCTGATGTCTTACGTAAAACAAGAGTGGGGCAATTACATGGTGGTGTCTTCACTGGAAAAACTTTGGGGGATATCTTTTCAGATGTAAGAATTATGGAAGTGCCTTTTAATTTTTATCATGATGAAAAAAAAGCTTTAGATGCATTAACTAAAAACACAGATTACTTCAATCAAGAGATAGCAGCAAAAGGTTTTGTCAACTTAGGCTTTTATGGCATTGGAAAGGTTTATGTGGCTTCTTCAAAAAAAGTGACAAGTATTAATGAGCTAAAAGGCGTTAAGATGTGGGCTTGGGAAGGAGACAAGTTGGTTCGTGCCATGATGGATTCTTTAGGTCTTGTTTCGGTACCTTTGGCCTTACCTGATGTTATGTCATCTCTTTCTACTGGAATTATTGATGCTGCTTATGCTCCTCCTTTGGGGATTTTGGCGCTTCAATGGCAAAATCAAGTGAAGTATATTATTGATTTTCCAATTGCTTATTCGATTGGTGCATTATTGATTACTCAGAAACAATGGAAAAAGATCTCTGATGCTGATAAAAAGATGATTCGATCATTAGCTCAGGAGTCAATTGCAAAAGCAAATAAACTAGCAATTGAAGATAATAAGAAGTCTTTAAGCAAACTGAAAGAGCTTGGCATCGAATTACTTGAGTTTTCAAAAAACGACTTGGCCAAAGCTGAAAAAATTAGAAAAGATGTTTTGGATAAACTAGAGTCCAAAATTTTATCAAAGAGGATTATCAATGAGGTTGAGAAGCTAAGGTGATCAAACTAATTAATTCTTTTTTAGATGAGGTTTCAAAGTGGGGGATAGTCATATGTCTGACGGCCATGCTGGGTTTGACATTAATGAATATCATTTTACGTTGGTTTGAGATTTCTTTTTATTGGAGTGAGCCTCTTGTGAGGCACCTTGTGTTTCTTGCTACATTTTTTGGAGCAAGTATTGCTACAGGAAAAAAACAACATATTAAAGTTGATCTTTTAGTTCGATTTCTTGAAAAAAAAGATAAAAAGAGAATTACTAAGGGGTTTGATGCCTTTATTTCGCTTATTGCAATGACTGCGACTCTTATCATGTTTTTTGCTTCTTTAGACTTAGTTCAAATCGAATTTGAATTTGGAAAATTAGAGTTTTTAAATATTCATTCAGGTTATCTTTTAAGCATTATCCCTTTTGGTTTTGGACTACTTTCATTACGATTTTTTATAAGAGTCTTACTTAATTTAACAAGGCCAAGGGAAAATTAATGGAAGCTTTTCTTTATATATTTATTTTAGGCTTGGCCATTTTAGGAACACCTATTTTTGTTGTGATGATTCTTTTTTCTGCTGTAGCCTTTAGTTTTGCGGATATTGAACTTTCGGCCCTGGCGATTGAAGTCTATAAAATTGCTTCTGCACCAACTTTATTAACGATTCCTTTATTTACCTTTGCTGGTTATATGATGGCCGAAGCTAAATCACCCCAAAGGTTATTACGTCTTGCTCAAGCTTCTTTTGGTTGGTTGCCAGGAGGGGTTGCGATTGTCAGTCTTATTATTTGTGCCTTTTTTACAGCCTTTACTGGTGCAAGTGGAGTTACCATTATTGCCTTAGGTGGCTTGCTGTATCCAATGCTTTTAAAAGAAAAATATTCAGAGAAGTTTTCTTTAGGTTTAATTACAACTTCTGGCTCATTGGGATTATTATTTCCTCCAAGTTTACCCATTATTCTTTATGGTATTGTCGCAAAAGTTAATATTGATGATTTGTTTTTGGCAGGCTTAGTCCCTGGAATGATCTTGATTTTGATTTTATCAATGTATTCTTTATATAAAGGAGATCGAAATTTTACCAGAACTCAAAAATTCTCTGTAAACGAGCTTAAGTCATCTTTTTTTGCAGCAAGATATGAGGTTCCTCTTCCTTTTATTGTTTTGGGAGGAATTTATGGGGGCTTTATGACCCCTACAGAAGCATCAGCAATATGTGCTTTTTACGTCTTTATTATGGAATGTTTTCTTTATAAAGATATTTCTCTTTCTAAGGATTTACCACGTGTCATGAAAGAAAGTATGAGTCTTGTTGGGGCGATTATCCTTATTCTTTGTTGTGCCTTAGCTGTGACTAATTATCTTGTTGACGAAGAGGTTCCTGTGAGGATTCTGGAGCTTATGAAAAGCTTAATCGATGACAAGTTTACTTTTCTTTTATGTTTAAATATTTTTCTTCTTGTTGTTGGGGCGATGATGGATATTTTTAGCGCCATCATTGTTGTTGTACCTTTGATTCTTCCGATTGCTACTGAGTTTGGGGTAGATCCTATTCATCTTGCTATTATCTTTTTAACCAATTTGGAAATTGGTTATATTACACCACCGGTTGGAATCAATCTTTTTATAAGTAGTTTTCGTTTTAATAAATCTGTAACCCAAATTTATAAGGATGTAGTGCCTTTTCTCCTTCTCTTATTGGGGGCCCTTATTATAATCACTTATATTCCTTGGTTGAGCTTATTATGGTTTTAAAAGTTTTATTCTTTTTAAGCTTTTTTACCACTTATCTTTTCGCTCATACGGGAGAGTATACCTTTGAACATTATTATGGACCTAATGATCCGATGCCTTATATCGATCATTATAGACAAGAGTATATTTTTCAAGAGGATAGAGATGAAGAGTATTATTTTAATAAAAGGATTCAAAAGGATATTTTCTTATTAAAGGAGTTTTTTGAGACTGAATTTCAAATTGGTCTTGAATGTTCAGATGAAAAACTTAAAAAAAGTGTCGATAATTATAGATATTTAGTGCGGCTTCTTGTCCTTAGCTATTTGTTTGAAAGCTTGAGGTCTTACGAATATACGACAAAGGCTTTGGGAATAAAAGGATGTTCAGTAAATTGGAATGATTTTTTAAAAAGTTGTCGTCCCAAGAGTGAAAGAATGCAAATCTTTAAAAAAAATCTTCCTCAGTTATTAAATAATTTATCTGAAGTTGTTGTCCCTTTTGAAAAATCAACTGATTCGGCAAAAAGAAAGTGGTATCTTCATCTTAAGAAAAAATCACCTCAAGATCTTATCCAGTATAGATTATTGCAAAATTGTTATGATAAAAGTTGTAAAAAAGAACTTGATAAAAATCAAGTTGAGAAAAAAATTAAATCTTTTTGTCATCAAGACTTAAACTTGGCAAATAAAATTTGCTCGGAAGAAGACCGGCTTTTTGGAGTTTCATATCGACCAGAGGTTTACTCTCTTTTGTTAAAGACAAGTCATTTAAGCCCCCACTACCAAATGGGATGTTTTAAAAGATATGTTGAAAATAACAACCATAGGGAAGCATTTTATTCTCAGCTAAGTGTGATTTTTCCTTATCTTTATGAAAATTTACAAAGTAAGAATAATGAACCGCTCACTGGAAATCTTTTTATCTTAGGTGCATTAAAAGAGTATTTTGATAAAGGGTTAAAAGATATTTTTAATGTAGAGAAGAAAAAAGGGCAAAAAAAAGTTATTTCAAAACAAGAAAAAAGTGAACCACCTAAGTTTGAGAAAATTATACTTCCAGATATGCCTAAAAAGGCGAAAAAGAAAAAAAAGAAAAAGCAAAAAAAGAAAGTTATAAGCAAGAAAGCACCAAAGCGTAGTGCTTTTTATATTGCAACGGAGTTTAGAAAAAAGTTTGATCTTGATAAGGCCCGGGTTGATATGTCTCAGCTAAAGTATGATTACATCTTTAATCTGGAGCAAGAAAGTAAATTTCGAGAGACAGTTAATCGATTTTCTCGAGTTCAATCCTTAAAGGATATGCATGAGCTTGATAAACTTGGTACTCGTAAAGCCCCACTTCCCTTGAGATTCCTTAAATTTTTAATTGATAAGCAAATGCATCAAGGCTTATATAATATTATTCAGGTCCTTGGTGATAGCTTTTATGTTTATAACGATATTGATAAAGGAATTAAGAACTCTTTGGTTAGAGTTAGAATTATCAATAATCAAAAGACCCAATTTAAATGGGTGATCGAAGTTCTTCCTTAGCTGAATTGTACCAGTTAGCCTGTAAGAAAAAAGCCCTGCTTGCCTCTGCTGCTGCTAGTCCCTTAGGCGAGTCTTCAAAAATAATAACTTCATTATTTGTGCAATTGAGATATTCCATAGCAGTAAGATAAGGCATTGGTGAGGGTTTGTTTTCGAGTGTATCTTCACGGGTTAAAATATGACAAAAAAGTCTGTCTAGACCTAAAAAATTCAAAAGAGCATAAGTAATTGTTTTTTCACTTGAGGTCACAACCATTTGCTTAAGTCCTGCTTGCTGGATGGAGTCCATTAAATCTCTAATTTCTTGTAAAAAAATTTGCTTAGCATCAAATTCTTTTAAAATTGAAATAATCATCTGGTTTTTGAGTTGAATAAAACTTGGAATATCTAAAATACTGAGTAACCCTCTGCGGTGAAAATGACTAAGAATAGCAGGGTCGGTTTCTCCATACGAAATCTCTTCAATTTGATTAAAGCTAAATTTAAGCGTGGGGTGGTATTTCTTTAATATTTGCAAGGTTGCAAGGGTATGCAAAGCCTCTGTTTCCATAATGGTCCCATCCATATCCCATAAAAAAGCTTTTGTATTTGGATTAAAAGCAAGAAGCTGGGCCAAATTTGGTACATGGTTTAAGACCTGCATTAATTACCTCATTTTCTCCTTTAATTGATTTTGTTAAAATATTTGGAGAAATATAATGCTTTGTCCCATTTATAGCATGGGTTAGGATTTTATGAAAGTTGAAAATGCAAATTCTTCAAAACTAGTAAAAAATGAGCAAAAAAAGTCGTCCTCTGATGAAATACGTGCAAAATTAGCTAAAAAATTTGGACAAAAAGTACTACCCAAAAAAAAGACAGAGGTTAAAGATAAGGCCGAAATTCACTCAAAAGGGGTCAAGAACTCATCTGAAGAGGATTTTGGTGATATCAAATCTAATGATCCTAGCAGTCAAGTGACTCATAATAAACTCAAAGAAATTCTTAAGACCGGAGCCTTTGATTTTAACGATAAAGAACGAAAGGCCTTAAGCCAAATCCTTAAATAGTTGAAAATTAATGTACAATAGGGTAGAAGAAGTTTTCACTATAAGGAAGCTTTATGGCCAATAACGATCTCTTGTCAAAAATCATTTTTGAGGCAAAGTCATATAATACTGTCGAAGATATTGAAACTTTAGTTGATGTGGGGGCAGATCTGTCTATGATCCCTATCCAGCCACTATATATGTCTTTAATATCTTCAAATACAGATCAAGTGGCCAATATTCTTCCCAAGCTTTCTTCTTCTCAAAGACAAGTGATGCTTGATCTCGATTTGTGGAAAAAAGATGTTGTGGACGTTGAGTCTTTTGAGTTTTGGATTGAATCTTATTCTAAGATCGAAGATCTCAAACTTGTGCAAAGTTTTGTGAATTCTGAGGACTTTTTGCTGTATTTAAAGTCGAGAGTTAATGTTTATACTTTTGATGTGGAAGATCCTCAATATCCTGATCATGACTTTTATTTTTTAACTGATGATTCTTTGCTTTTAATAGAATACTCTGAAGAGTTTAAATACCCTAATGAATTAAAGTACATGATAAGAAATCTGTATGACTTATTAGGTGTTGATCAAGCTTATAGTAAACTTTTTAAGCTTATCAATGACTCCTTTGCTGTTTTACAAGAAGAACTTTATATAAATAAAAGAGAAAGATTAAGGGATTATGGTTTCGTTGACTACTATGAAGCCATTGAAAAAATTAATGCTTTTATTTCCTATAAGCAAGTAGAAAGCTTTATTTTATCTAAAAAGAGATCAACTCCTAATATTGATCGACATGCTAGAAATCAGAGCCTTCATGGTGCTGCTTTGGTGAGCTTTGATACTGAGATGGAAAATCTTATTAAGGAACTTAATAAAGTTACTGATGAGAAAAGACTTAATTTTTTACATTTTACTTTTATTCGTATGATTAATTCCACCATCGTTATACATGATGCTTTAAAGGGTGGACGAGTCGAATTAACTCGTATTGGAAAGGTTACTAAAAGTTACCTCGAGTTAGGATTACAAAAAGTAAGAGATGTAAAACAATACACAGAAACAGAAAGTGTTTTTGTTGATTTTGACTTTTTTGATCTTTATCGAATTGGCAAAAGTTTGATAGAGATTGAAAAAAATAAAATTAAAAAATCATTAAGGAAAACTCCTTTTGAAAATGATGATTATGAATACTTCTTGGGTGCTTGGTGGACTAGCTTTTTAGAATATGCTGATTCTGAGATTCCAAAAATGAAATCCTTTGGAGCTGGGCTACATGCTCAAAAAATCAGCTCTCTTTCAACATATCAAAACTGGACAACAGAAGTAGATCTTTTTCGTAATAGTATTCCTTTCATAAATTCATTTTTTGAAATGTTTTTGAATTTAAAAAAAGAAGGAAAACTTCATGATAGCTTTTATCTTAACTATGAAGTTGAGAATATTGACTTTGAAGCTATTCTCATTTCAAGCTTTATAAATTTTTCTCTTGGACATTTTAGTGGAAGTGATGTGAATAAAATGGGAGTGACTATTAGTGAGTTAAAGCAATTTTTCAATAAATTTTTCACTAAAAATGATGAGGAATACATTTTATTACCATTAACAACAGATTTTGTTTTGAAAACAGTTGATGAGTTTATTAAAAAATTTGGCTTTAAGACCATCCCTGCTTTTGAGAAGTACTTATATGGTGTTCTTTCTGAACATTTAAGTGGATATGAATTTGATACCTTGGATGATGAGGACTTTAAACATATAGGTGGACCGATTCTTTTAAATTTTACTAAGAATTAAAGTGGACACTAAGCATCTCATTTAAATTTTTTGTTAAAGATGATTGTGAGCTTGTGAGTTCTTTTACAAGCTCTTCTTTAAGTTTTTTATTATGACCTTCTTGCTCGTCGAGGAGACTTTTTTCTTGGGAATAAGCTTTAATAGAGAAAACTTTATCTTCACATAAGTTTATGGCCTTACTCAACCTTGCGGACTCTCTTTCTAAAAACGAGGCGATAAGATGTGATTGTTCATTATTTCTCTTTGTTTTTTTTGTTTTTTGCCCTTCTTCTTCACCTATAAGATCTTTAAATCCAATAAGGTCGTCAGGAATATCTTTGTTATGTTTTGTCATATATCTACTTTATCTTGTCTTGGATTTTTTTTAGATACTCATACTCTGAGTTTAAGTAATAAAGTGCTTTTTGCCCATTAGCATAAATTTTAAGTGTCAGTTCATATTCATCTGGGCGAATATTAGCAAGATTCGTACGCTTTAAGTTAACTTTATTCATAAGTAAATTTTCTTTTGAGTTCAAGGCTCTATTTTTATGTTTATAAAAATCAGGTAGTTTTTTTTGCGAATTGATCACTGTTAGATGCCCATCGTACTTTTTTTCACTTGAAAGAATATAAAGACCATAGGGGAGTTTTCCCAGAGAATAATTATTGTAAAAGAGTTCAATATTTTTTAAAGCTGTAATTTGATCTGAGTCGAGATGTTCAACTTGAATGACTACCGGTGCTTCTTTAAAAGATACATTTCTAAGAACAGAAAAAACTTGTTCTTGAGTTGCTCCTGCAAGGCGTACAAATTTATAACATGGTATATTCATAACTAAGTTCTTTCCTTTCAGCTTTATTATAGATAAAATTTACTTAGAGGTAAAATTATGTTTTCTAACTTCCCACATTTACGTTTACCAGAGACAATTACTAAACTATGTTGTCTGCCATTAGATAATGGACGACGTACATATACTGAAATTTACGATTTATTGGAAGAAGATAGATTTATGTTTACTTTTGTTAAAACTATCTTTGAAGATGACCTCGATAAGGGAGGTATTTTAGGACTCTTAACTTTAATGGGATGGAAAGGATTTAGAGATCGCCTTACAGAAGCTTACCTTTATTATGCACGATTTGGACGATACCCTCATTTTATTGAGCTTGATGAGGTCTATGATGTCTTAGATTTTGAAAATAGATTCAATTTTCTTTTAACAGAAAATAACAGTAGGGTTTTTTTATTGGGTTTTTATTTAAAGCTAGGACAAATTGAATTAGAGAAGGCATCTTCAGAGATGAATGATATTTTATCAATTCCCGTTGAAGTTGACGAAATTCTTATAGAAGGAAAATCACATCTTCCTAAACCAGACTGGTTAATTTTATTGATTTGGGGATTGTTTGAATCTCTAGGAAAAAATGCAGTTGTTGAACATCTCAAAAAAGATGATATTGCGATTACTAATATTCTTTCACAAGAGCATTACAAAAGTTTAACCGAAAGTTTTTTGACCTATGGACATGCAATTAATGATGATGAACTTTTCGTAATGAAAAAGGTGTAAAAATGGATAATTCTTTATGGAAGCTTTTAAAAGAACTTTCCCATAAAAAAGGAATAACAGAAGTTATCATTAATGGTCCTGATCATATTTACTTAGAGCGTGAAGGAGAGCTTATTCGTCTTAATGCTCAAGTTAGCTTAGATGATATATTGCAATTTTCTCATGAAGTGGCTCATTTAAATCATTCAACTATAGATGATTCACATCCTATCTTAGATGGACTTTTACCTGATGGAAGTCGAGTTAATATTGTATCACAACACTATACTAGTGCAGCACCTGCAATAACTATTCGCAAATATTTAAAGGAATTCTCTTCTTTTGATGATTTAGAAGGAAAATTTGGTATTTCCCAAAAGTGGATTGAATTTTTTAAAGCTTTAGTTCAGGCCAGATCGAATATTCTTATTTCTGGGGGAACAGGTGTTGGGAAAACGACTTTTTTGAATTTATTTTTACAAGAACTTCCACCAACTCAAAGAATTATTACGATTGAAGATACTAAAGAACTTATTTTAGGGGTTCCAAACTGTGTCCGCTTGTTTTCTAAGAGTTTTGGAACGAATCATAAAGACTCTGTTGATACGAGATTTTTAGTTAAAAATTGTCTAAGAATGCGACCTGATAGAATTATTATGGGAGAAGTTCGAGGTGCTGAGGCTTATGATTTATTACAAATTATGAATACGGGACATGACGGGAGTATGTGTACCATTCATGCTAATGGCCCTTATGAGTCTTTGATTCGGTTGGAAACGCTTTATTTATTATCAGGTCAAGATATTCCACTTAAAGCAATTAGGCAGCAAATGGTTAAAGCGCTAGACTATATTATTCAATTAGAAAAAGATAGAAATAGTGGGCGGATTGTGTCTCGTGTTTCTGAAGTTGTTGGAATGGAAGGGGAGCAGGTTATTTTACAAGATATTGGTGTTCGTGCAGAGCTAGGCCCTGAGTTCACTGGCCTGGTTCCTCAAAAAATGGCAAAACTCCAAGAGGCTGGCTTAGGTGCAGACTTTTTCATGGATATTTAATATTAACTAACCTACCAATTGATGATAGATTAAGTTCTAACTAATATATAAAATTATCGTGAATATATTTGACGGCCCGTTGAACATTTTCTTGAGGTGTGTGTTGAAGTACACCATGTCCAAGTCCACATATCCAGCGTGAAAAATCAACCTGACTTTCCACTAGTTCTTGATGAAATTCTTGTAAGTTTTTTTCAACATCTTTCCATTCAAGATGAAGCCAACACGGGTCAAAATTTCCTTGAATATAATAGTCATTTGAAAACTCATTGAGAACTTCTGCTAAGTTGTGTCGCCAATCAACACCTAGAACATCGATATGATCATCTTCAATCATTCTTAAGTGATTAAGATGTGTATTACGTGAATAATAAATTATTTTTTTGTCGGGATAAGACTTTTTAAAACGAGAAGTAAGCCACTTCAGTTTAGGTAAAGCTTTTTCTCTAAAGTCTTTTAAAGTGAGCTCTCCAACAGCAGTATCAAAAATACAAATAGCATCAGCTCCCCCTTTTGCTTGGATTTTCATCTCTTCAAGCACATTAGGAAGTAATAAGTCACAAAATCCTTCAAATCTTCCGTCATATAAACCTTTTTTAGAGCTGACTAATGATCCTGCATGTGAGCCTTCCACAGCATAGGCATATAATGTAAACGGGGCTCCGACAAACCCTAAGAGAGTTTTACTAGGTTGTAGTGTTTCTTTAAGTAAAGTACAAGCTTCGGCTTGAAAATTAAAAAAACTTTGGTCACAGTTATGTTTTAATTTTTTGAGATCACTTAATGATTCAAGCTTATGGCCAAGCTTAGGACCAGGATTGTAAACTAAATCCATCCCCATTTGTTCTAGAGGAAATAAAAGGTCTGAAAATAAAATAGCAGCATCAAAATTAAACTCTTCGATTGGTCCCATTGTAACTTCACAGGCGAGCTTTGGATTTTTACATAAAGTCATAAAGTCATGGGACTTTTTTAGATTCTGATAGTGGTCATGATAACGGCCAGCTTGTCGCATGAACCAGACAGGGACTTGAGTCTTGCCATTAATTGTTGTTCTATTTTCAAAAATTGTATTCACTATTACTCCTTGAGGATAAGCTGATAACCAACTCCACGTACAGATTTAATTTGTAATTTATTTGATTTATCAGTGTCAATTATTTTTCTTAATTTAACAATATAGTTGTCGACAGTCCTATTTGTGGGGTAGACATCTTCTCCCCAAATTTGATCTATGATTTCATCTCGACTGACAACTTGATTAAGTTTGCCGTAAAGTAATTCTAAAATAGCGCATTCTTTTTGGGAAAGAGCATGGGGGATGTTATTCGCATCCATCACTTCAAAATTTGAAAAGTTAATCTCTAAGTTTGAAAGTTGAATCGTTTTTGGTCGTTTACTTAAATCTTGATGGGTTTGCATTGCCTTTTCTAGTCGAATGATAAGCTCACGCAAGTCAAAAGGTTTAGTAATATAGTCTTCAGCCCCCATTTCTAGGCCTTCATAACGAGTCTGAGGATCATTTTGAGCTGAAAGAAACAGAAGAATACAGCTTTTATTGAGCTTGCGAAATTCTTTAGCAAGCTCAATACCATCTCCATCTGGTAGACCAATGTCCATTAAGACTATTTGAGGAGGAATATTACTTTTAAAAAATTCTCGGGCTTCTTGACAGCTTTTGGCCCATTGGCAGTTGAATTTTTTTGCGCTTAAATATTCAGATAGAGTTGTTCCGAGATTTAATTCGTCCTCTACAATGAGTATTTTTTTATCATGATTCATGATGAAATCTCACTGCGTTGAAACTCAAGTTCTATCGTAAAATTATTTTGAGTATGAAAAAAAACAACACCATTCATTTGCAACATGAGTTTTTTTATAAGGTAAAGTCCTATCCCAGAACCTTTGGGGGAGTTGTGTTTGTAAAATAATTCTCCAAGATGTTTTGCTGAGCCTTGGAAGGATGATCCCTTTTCTTGGTAAGTAAGAGTTTTCCCTTTATTGTAAATACTTACTTGGGGCAAGTTTTGCTGAGAGTGAGTAAGAGTGTTTTCAAAAAGATTTCTTAAAATTGTTTTTAAAGCAAAGTCATCAGCATAAAGTAAGATTTTGGGGTCGAGTTGATCAAGGTTAAAATTTATTTGATTATGAAGGCGGCTGATTTCATTTATGATAAAACTTTTGGCCGGAATCATTCTTAAGTTAAGAGGTGCTTTTCGTTCTAGACGTGATAGTTGTAAATGATTATCAAGTTGGTTCTCAAGGCGAATACTGTCATGAGTTAGCCTTTCTGTGTATTTTAATAAATGACTTTTATGTGAAGGTGAAATCTCTTGATCTTCTTGAATAAGATCTGAAAGTACTTCTGATTGCAGTTTCATTCCGGCCAATGGCGTTTTTAATTCATGAGTAAGGGAGGCAAAAAAAGCTTGCAAAGCCTTTGTCTTTTTATGATCTTGAAAATACACATACAGAAGTGTGAAAGTGAGAATTAATAGTAAAAAGAAAAAAGAGAGACCTTCCCATTTGATCATGCTGACCAAATTGCCTTCTAACAGAGGGTGGTTAAGGTCTTCAAGTTTATTTGCTAATTTAAAAACAAGATAAAGCCACCAGCTTCCAAGTAAAAGAATCATCATGACAGAAAAGCTTATGAGGATATAAAAGCTACTTTTAGTTTTATTTAATTCCATAGTCTTTTTTTGAAATCCTCTTGTACTGTTTTATTATGAGCAATACTGACAAAACCAATTTCATAGGCATTAGGTGAGAGGTAAATTCCTTTATTTAGTAAGTGTTTAAAAAGGTCATAAAACCTCTCTGCAATATTGCTTGGAATTTCGGTTGGAGACTGAATATCCTTCTTTTCAGGGATTTGCCAAAATAAGGACTTAAAGCTTTTTAAACTATAGTCTTTGTAGTCATTTGTTTCTAACCATTCAGAAAAAATATTGACGATATGCTGAGAGTTTTCTTCTAGCTCTTGATAAAAGTCCGGTGTAAGCCGTTTTAAGGTTTCTAGTCCTGCGACCATCGCAATAGGGTTAGCGCTTAGGGTTCCGGCTTGATAGATATCTCCTACGGGGGCCAGGTGTTCCATTATTTCTTTACTCGCTGCCACAGCACCAACTGGAAAGCCTCCTCCAATAATTTTACCATAAGTGACAATGTCAGGTTGTATTCCAGTCAGTTCGGCCATACCTCCGAAGCTCACTCTAAAACCTGAGATAACTTCATCAAAAACGAGTAGGACGTTATGTTTTGTACAAAGTTTTTTTACTCCTTGTAAATATTCATTTGTTTGCTCTAAAAGTCCATTATTTGCAGGTAAAGGTTCAATAAAAATAGCTGCCACTTGATTGGGGTGTTCATTTAGTATTTTTTCTAAAGCAGGAAGATCATTAAGTTCACAAATAAGTGTGTCTTCACTAATTGTTTTTCCAACGCCACTTGAGGACGCCGTACTTGTACCGGCCAGACCTGAGCCTGCTTTGATTAACATAGCATCAGTATGTCCATGATAACATCCATTAAACTTTATAATTTTATCTTTATTCGTAACACCTCTAGCAAGTCTTATGGCCGTCATCACAGCTTCTGTTCCTGAATTTACAAAACGGATCTGTTCGGCAAAGGAGAGTCTATCTAGGATAAATTCGGCTAATTCAAGAGAGTATTTTTCACAAGCTCCATAACTCCATCCTTTAGATAAAGCATTGATAATGGACTTCTCAACTTGGGAGTCTTTATGTCCTAAGATAAGAGGGCCAAAAGACATACAAAAATCTAGATAATTTTTGTTTTCCTCGTCTGTTATATAGGCTCCTTGTGCTTGGTGAATAAAGCGAGGAGTGGTGTGGAGACCCTTGAAACTTCTTACTGGTGAGTGAACTCCCCCAGGAACAAGTTTTTTAGATTTTTCAAATAATTCTTTGTTATTCATTTTTCTATCCTATTTAAGTAAATTTTTGAGATGATTCATATCAATAACAGGAATAACATCAATCCCTTCATTTTGGAATTTTTTTAGAGTTTTCCCTAAACCGCAAGCATGTTTTTTGTTCTTTAGTTGCGGGTAGTGTTTTAAGTAAGTTTCGTATTGAATAAAACTATTCCAGAAAATAATATCAGTCTGAAAAATCTCATGATTTAAGTCGGTCATATCAGGTGTTATTTGGTGTGAATAGGAGGCAATGACCTCTCCTAAGGGGCTAGATGCTTTATCGTGAGAGAGAACTTTCCAGCTATTTGTTTTCTTTAAAAAAATTTGCATAAGATTCGATTTTTGAAACTTATATAATTCTTCATGTCCAAATCCTTCTGCACTACCGTTGACCCAAAAACCTTTTTGAGCAAGCTTTCGCATTGTTCTCGTTCCTGCACTCCAAAGCGTTTTAGCATCATTAATATTGTGAAAACAATAGGAACTGGTTACGAAAATATTTGTTTGGTGATTGCTTTCAGTAGTTGAAATAGGTTCTTTCTTAAGTAGAAAGTCATTTTCTCCATACATATAATAAACTTTTAGGTCTTTTAATTGCGAATAATCATATCCTTCAAGCTCAAGTTTATAAATGCTTTGGTCATCAACTTTTCCTTTTTGAATATGCACGAAGTAATTGTGAATTTTTTTGACATGGATACCTACAGCTAAGTGACAACCGCCTCCATAGGTAGCAAAAGCTTTACGTTCACGTGAAATCTCAGCAATAGTATCTTTGCATTCGACAGTTTTTAAAATTTTTACCAGATCATCATCGCGCGTATTGGCCAATTCAATGGCAAGCGCACCTTGGGAAGCAGAAGAAGGAAAAGCTTTTTGAGGCAGAACCATGAAGTTAATACCTTCTAGTAATGACTCAAGTGTTTTTTTAGATTCTGTAGAGCTGGCCAGTCGCTCAAGGCCAGCATAGGCTAAAACGATAGCATCAAACTCCCCATCCCTTAATTTTTGAATACGAGTATTAACATTACCTCTGAGAGTTTTACAATGTATAGCCGCTTTTTGGTAGGGTAGATATTCTTTTAATGTACTTTCAATATTGACAATTCTTCTGGGAGAGCTTGTTCCAATTATCAGTTGATCTCGATTTTGAATTTTTGCAATTGTGTCTTCTTTAATAAGAAGAATATCATGAGCATACTCTCTTTTGGTAATGCTTGCGAGTTGAATCCCCTCAGGGCGGTCACTACCTAAGTCTTTATAGGAGTGAACAACAAGATCAATCTTCTTTGCCAATAGCTCAGCATCTAGCTCTTTGGTGAAAAAGTCTTTACCTTCAAGTTGCCACAAAGGCTTGTCAGTTCTTTGATCTCCTTGAGTTGTGATTTTTTTTAAATTAAATTTAGCCCCAGTTTTGTTTTGAATTTCATCTCTAATTAATTCACATTGTGTCACCGCAAGAAGGCTACCTCGCGTTCCAATGACAAATTGTTTTTGCATTTTTACGTCCCGCTATAAATAAGTTTATTTTGAAGTTTAGCTTGAAAGAAATGTGCTCTTCTTTTGACGACTTCGTCAAGAGCTTCTTTTGCTTGAATAAGTTTTGTTTTCTTAAAGTTTTGATGCATAGCGCCTTCATCAAGGATATCATTTAATCTTAAAACACCATCATCAGATGTTAGGGCCGTTTGAATGACAGAGGGAGAACCCAAATCTACAAATAATTTGCGCTCATGCTTATCATTCCATTGCTCGAAAAAATCATCTAAAAGAAATGCTCCTTGCTCTGAGCCAATTGAATTGGCTATAAAGGCAAATGAACTGAAAGCCTCAAAGTCTCTCCACGGAATAAGATTGATACCATGTTCTTGAGAAAGTGTGTGTGCTTTATTAGGGTTTCGCGCTGCGAGGTAGACATTTGTTTTCTTCTTAAATTGGTTGATGAGGTCTTGGGCTAACTGGCCTGAGCCGAGAATGAGTACCTCATTTGCTTTATTTTTTTGGAGAATATGTTTTCTGGTAATTGAAGAATAGGTTTTTTGTCCCAGACCAATGAGGTATTTTGTTCTGATATTTTTAGCATCTCTAAATAATTTTTCTAGAATCAAAAGAGTGTTGTTACATTTTAGTTGAGACTGAGAGTATTCTTGATAAGCAAGTTTAAATTGATTCACAATTTCATTTTCACCAAGTAACTTACTTTGAAGACCACAAATGACTTCTAGTAAAAAGGTGTAAGCCGATGGGCCGCTAAAAGTTTTTGCTGGGTCATTAAGTGAAGTTGAATAGAGTTGGAATTTATCTTTCATCCCTACGAGCAAAGTTCGCTGACAAGTTTTAAGTACAAAAAAGGGTGAGTCTTGGGTAAGACTGTGTTGATATCCTGACGGGTAATTTTTTAAGATTAGCTGTTCTAACATTATATTCAATATACTCTTTGTTTTTAAAAAAATGTCACAGTAATGTCATTAACATCCTAATTTCGCAGTGTTGCAATCGAACTTATATCAAATCTTCAATTATACAATAGATAATTATTAATATATAGTTGCCAAAAAAAATAGGCTATTAATAAAAAATGCATGATAACAGGTGAGACTTAATGGAAACATTTAAAATAATCTACACTTTCTTAGGCGGGTTAGGAATTTTCTTTTATGGAATGAAGACTATGAGTGATGCTCTTCAACAGGCAGCAAGCGACGTCATTACAAAAGTCATTAATTCCTTAACCTCAAATAGAGTCTTAGCAGTTGTTGTGGGAATTATTGTGACAATGATTGTTCAAAGCTCATCTGTCACTACAGTTATGGTCGTGGGTTTTGTGAATGCAGGACTTATGCAGTTAACTCAAGCTATTGGGGTTATTTTTGGTTCTAATATTGGGACTACTGTTACGGGATGGATTATTTCAATTAAGGTTGGTAAGTACGGTCTATTACTTATCGGTTTGGGGATTTTTCCGGCCCTTTTTTCTAAGAATACAAGACTTAAAAATATAGGAAAAGTTCTTTTTGGTGTTGGGATGATCTTTTTTGGTCTTGAACTTATGAGTGGAGCTTTTAAACCGTTAAGAACAAACAATGAATTCTTGAATATGATCAGTTATTTTTCTGAGAATTCTTATGGAAGTTATTTTGCTTCAATTATAACAGGTTGTTTATTAACAGTTATAATTCAATCTTCATCGGCAATGTTGGGGATTACAATTGCTTTAGCTTCTTCTGGGATCATTGGTTTTTCAACGGCTGCTGCTTTAGTGCTTGGTGAGAATATTGGGACGACAATAACCGCATTATTAGCTTCTGTTGGAACAAGTACAAATGCCAAGCGTGCAGCAAGGGCCCATGCATTCTTTAATATTTTTGGTGTTTTAGTGCTTTTTAGTATTTTACCTGTTTATGTCGAATTTATAGAGTGGTTAATTCCTGGGGCTGCAGATTTAGCTATTGAGGATGGAACTCATCCAAATGTTGCTGCACATATTGCAGCTTCACATACACTATTTAATGTCACAGCGACTCTTTTATTTTTACCATTCTTAGGGATATTAGCTCGATTTGTGACAAGAATTACTCCTGATAAGGAAGAAGAGAAGTCTAAACATCTTATTCTTGTTGGTGAGACAGATGATATTTTACCGGCTACTGCCATAGTTCAAGCAGACTTAGAAGCTAAGAAAATGAAAGATATTTTAGAACGTATGTTTAAAATATCTAAAGAGTATTTAAAGGCTCCAGACCATAAAATTTTAGCTAAAACCCATGATTATGAAAGAATTACTGATAATATGCAAAAAGAAGTTACCGTCTTTTTATGTAAAGTTATGGAAAGACCGATGAGCGAATATCAATCGCGTCAAAGCCAAGCTATTATTAAAATTGTAGATGAGTTTGAGTCAATTGCCGACTATCTCGATAGAATTGTAACTTACCAATCACGTTTTCAAGAAAAAACACTTACCGGAACGAGTGAGAGTGAGTATTTGAAATTTATGGATGAAGTGTGGGAGTTCTTTCAATTATGTTGTCAGGGATTTACCAATAATTCAGCTCAGGACTTGGATGCCGTCTTTAAAAAGAGTGAAGCTTTAAGACTTTGGGCCGATGATATGAGAGATAAGCATATTGATAGAGTCTCAAAGCGTGAATATAATCCTCTTACTGCATTGACCTATTCTGATATGGTCGTCGCACTTAGAAAAATTAGGGCCCATGCAATGAATGTTGCTGAAGCGATTGAAATGTATAAGGATCATGAAGTTTGAAAAAAAGTGTTTTCCAACAAGCTCCTGAAGTTATTTTTGAAATTCAGGAGGGAATTGAAAGAGAGAGTTTGAGGGCGAACTTAAAAGCACAGGCCGCTTTAACTAAACACCCAGAAACTCTTGGCTCGAAACTTACGCACTCTTCTATAACGACGGATTATTCTGAGAACTTATTAGAGTTTATTACAGGAGTTCATACTCACACAAGTGACTTGCTTCAAGAGTTAAATGTGATTCACGCCTTTACTCAAAAACAACTTGATAAAGAAGTCTTATGGCCAAATAGTATGCCGCCGCTTTTACCAGCGGAAGAAAAAATTCCTTTAGCGGACTATGGAACATCTAATGTTGGGAAGTTAAAAACGTTATATCGTAAAGGTTTAGGACATCGTTATGGGCGCTCAATGCAGTCTATTGCAGGTGTTCATTATAATTTTTCGTTAACAGATCGTTTTTGGAAATATGAAAAAGATGTACTTAAGATAACGACACCCTTAAAAGCGTATAAAAATGAGCGTTATTTTCATTTGATTAGAAACTTTCAACGTTATCGTTGGTTATTAGTCTATTTGTTTGGGTCTTCTCCTGTGGTGGATGAGAGTTTTTTGCTAGGGAAAAAGCATAACTTAGAAAGGCTGACAGATCATTCATTTTTTAGCCCCCTAGGAACTTCTTTAAGAATGGGAGGACTAGGTTATACTAGTAGTGCCCAGGCTTCTATTGGAATTTGTTATAATCAAGTCGAAACTTATATTAAAACACTTGAAGCCGCACGGCTGACTCCTTATCAAGCCTATAAAAAAATAGGATATAAAAAGAATAATGAGCTTCTTCAGTTGAATACAAATTTATTACAAATTGATAATGAGTTTTATTCAACAATTAGACCTAAAAATATTGCAAGATCAAAAGAAAGTGCATTATTGGCCCTTCATCGGCGTGGCATAGAATATGTAGAAGTACGCCTCTTAGATGTTGACCCCTTTGAGTCAGTAGGAATAGCAAAGGATTCAATACTTTTTTTACATGTTTTTCTTCTTTGGTGTTTGAGTAAGGAAGCTCCTAGAATTCGCAAAGAAGAATGTGATGAGATTGATTTTAACCTAAACCAAGTTGTTCAGTTTGGACGGGCTTCAGAAACATTTTTAACAAAGCAAGGACGCAAGAAAGAGCTGACAGAATGGGCAAAAGAAATTCTAAGTGAAATGAATGAATTCTCTACAGAGTTTTTCAAGCTTGATAGCGCATACGCTATGGCCCTTGATGTTCAACAAAGAAAGTTAGAAACGAAGGATAATCTTCCTTCACAAAAACTAATAAATGCTTTGGGGACAGATAGTTTTTTAAACTTTCATAAACGTTTAGCGGTGGACTATTCACATAAATATCAATTGACGCCTTCTGATGAGGAAAGATTTAAGCAATTCGCCCAACTTTCCTGGGATAAACAAAAAGAAATTGAAAGTCATGATCAGTTGAGCTTTGAAAGCTTTTTAAAGAAATACTTTGAAGAAATAAGAATTGATTATCAAGAGGTCTTAGAGGAATGATTAAGTATTTGAAGTATATTGTGCTCATTTTTACAACAATAGGAGTTATTGCTCTGAGTTTTTTTCTTTTTCAGAATAAAACAGATGTTGCAAGAGCATGGAATTATAGTTCTCGTATTGATTACGACTATTTGAAAAAAAATTGTCATTTAAAAATGAAAGATTATCTTTATCCATGTATTAAAAAAGAGTTTTCAGACTATGTCGCCAAAACATCTTTAACCGGAACAAGTATTGGTATGAAGATGGTTTTTAACGTGATGGATGAGGATAAGGAGAAAACACAATATTTTCAAAGCAAAAGTTTAAAAGACTTTCATTACGCTGCTAATTATTTGGAAATTAACAATTTAGCTTTAAGTCATACCTATCGCAATTATTATGGTTTTGAATCCTTATATGGGGGATTTATTGCCTCGTTAGAGAAATTTTATTCTAAAGGTTACGAGTTTTCTGAAAATTTGATTTTAGGTTTAGAAGGCCCGGAAGGAATTGAAACATTAGAGAATAAAGTTGATAGACAACTCATAAAGCAACGTTTAGCGGCAATCAAAGAAGAATATTATCAAATAAAAAAACAGGTGAATAACTTTTTAGAAGCTGAAAGAGAAAGACTTTCTGCATTATTGGCAAAAGATACTTAAGAAGGCAAAGAAAGACTTATCAAATAATGAAAGCTTCGCTATATTCGCCTCATAAATAAAAAATTTGGGAGAAGTTTAAATGAGTTTAATGTTTAAATCTACTGAGATTACAGAAAGAAATGTTGGTTTAACTTATGATGATGTTTTGTTGATGCCTCGCCATTGTGAAATTACTTCACGAAAAATTCCAAATTTAGAAACGAGACTTACAAAAAATAAAAAAATGGCATTGCCTTTTATTGCTGCAAATATGGATACTGTTACTGAATATGATATGGCAAAAAAAATGGCCCAGATGGGAGCTCATGCTATTCTTCATCGTTTTATGACAACAGAGCAGCAAGTACAGATGGTTAAAAAACTCTTGGAGTTACGGGGAGAAATTGAAGGTTTACATGTTTCTGCTAGTGTCGGAGTTAAGGAAGAAGGAATGAAAAGGGCCGATGCTTTAGCCGATGCAGGAGTAGAGATCTTGACTTTGGATATTGCCCATGGTGATTCCGTTATGATGCTAGAAACTTTAGAATATATAAAAAAGACACATCCTCATATTGACGTTATTGCGGGAAATGTTGCAATGCCAGATGGGGTGGCAAGATTTATTTCAGCAGGGGCAGATGCCGTAAAGGTTGGAATCGGGCCAGGCTCAATGTGTACAACTCGAATTATAACGGGCTGTGGGGTTCCACAATTGACTGCGGTTTCCCTTTGTGTTGCCCAAGCGAGAAAGCATGATATTCCAGTAATTGCAGATGGAGGGATTAAAACGTCTGGGGATATTGTTAAAGCATTTGCTGCTGGTGCAGATTCTGTTATGCTTGGCTCTATGTTATCAGGAACTTTAGAAACTCCGGGTGAGATCAAGGGAGGAATGAAGAAGTATCGTGGGATGGCCTCTAAAGATGCCCAAGTTTCTTGGAGAGGGAATATGCAACAAGGCATGGCCCCAGAAGGTGAATCTCGTATGATTCCTTGTAAAGGTTCAGTGGAAAATGTTATCGATGAATTAGCGGGAGGTGTAAGATCTGGAATGACCTATCTCAATGCTAATGAGTTGTCTGAAATTGCCACTAATGCTTTGTTTATGGAGATGTCAACAAATGGCATTTCTGAGTCTAGACCTCACGGTTTAAATTAAAATATAAAGGTTTTTAGTTTGGAAGATGTTTATAAAATTGTTTGCTCCTATGAAAAAGTTAGTAAACACTTAGAACAGCACCCAAATGATTATAAGAAGGTTATAAAGTTTATTGACGAGATCAAAGGTGAGTATAATCAACGGTTTTTAACTGCCGTAGAAGCCTTTGTTGATAATACTTTTGTCAAACTTTATGATGGTTATAACGTTCAGTTGCCTTCGGGTTTTGACTTAAATCAAATATTAGAAGAATATCATGTTGTTTTATGTCCCAATCATCAATCGCATGCTGATTATGTGGCCCTTCAATACATTTTTTATAAGCAGTTTCGTATTCCTGTTTATATTGCAGGGGGAATTAATCTAAATATTTTTCCTATCGGTAAGATTTTTAGAAAATGTGGAGCCTTTTTCATTAGAAGAAAGTTTGATGATGATCTCTATAAAATAACTTTTCAAGGGTATATTTATTATTTGTTACATTCTAATAAGGTGGTCGAATTCTTTTTTGAAGGTGGTAGAACGAGAACAGGAAAACTTCTTCCTCCTAAGTATGGACTTTTTAGTATGATTTTAGATGCCCATTCAAAATTTGGTGCAGACAAAAAACCTTTGATATTTATTCCTGTCTCTATTGCTCATGAGCATATTCCGGAAGAAGCAGCACATGCTAAAGAGTTAAGTGGAGCAAAAAAGCAAAAGGAAAAGCCGACACAGCTTTTAAAATTATTCAAATTGTTCAATAAAAAGCTAGGTACTGTTCATGTGAAGTTTGGTGATGGAATAATTATTGATAAAGAGGTCACTGATTTAAAACAAGAAACTCAGGATTTAGCTTTTAAATGTTTTCGGCAAGTTGGGCAAGGAATGCTAATTACTCCTTCTTCATTGTTAACTTTAATACTGCTGGATGAGCCAAGTGGGGCTTTGACATGGAAACAAATTGAGCAAAAGGCACTAAAGGTCATTGATTATTGTCAATATATGGGAATAGGTTTGACGAACTCGCTAAAGGACGAAAAAGCTATTCATTCTCTTCGTTCGGCCATGGATATGTTTTTAAATAATGAAAAGGTTGAGCTCATTAAAAGAGAAAAATTGAATCAAGTATTTTACACTGTCAATGATACGAGCCGAGTTCATTTGCTTTATCATAAGAATATGATTCTTCATCATTTTTTTGTTCCCGCTGTTATTAATGCAACATGGTTTAATATTTTTAATGGAAACATAAAAAGTTCAGCCGACTTACGTAAATTTCTTATTGTGAAGCGAAAAGAGCTTAAGTACGAGTTTTATCTTCCAAGAACGACAGAGATGATTGCGGAAGGAATTAGAATCATTGAATATGGGATTGGGAGAAGGATTGAGGGCCTAGACGAAGTTATTGAACTTTCAAGAGATGAGCTTTACAAGGTTGCAGCCTTGGTGAAACCTTTTTCATCAGCATTAAGCTATATTTATGAGGCTTACTATGTGAGCGCTATCACGGTGAAATATTTAAGTGAAAAGCCTTTTACTGAGGAAAAGTTTTTACAAGTAGCAAAAGAGCTTTTTGAAATGGAAAGAGAGCATGGACGAATCGTTAAGTATCGAGAAGCATTTACAGTTCCTAAAATGAAGGCAACTTTAGATTATTTAATTAATTTAAAAATTATCGATGTCAATTCTCAAGGAGCCTATGAGTTGACTGAAGCCAAGAGACTTGAAAGACTTATTGAAAAGTTTGTTACGGATGTAAATGATCAAGTGTCTATCAATCTTAAGTTAGGGAATAATTAAGGTGGAGCAAGTTTTAAATACAAGGCATCTTTTTAAAAAGTCAAAAACCCTTACTGGATTTCCTCAGATTATTGAAGAAATTGATATGGCCATTCATTTTAGTAGAACTTTATCTGTGGCCAGTGAGGACGTTATTGTTTACTGGAGTCCAAAGTCAGGCTTTTTTATAGGAAGAGAAGTTGTGGGTCATGTACTTGAGACGTCTTTGCAGGATGAAATTTACCAACAGTTTTATGGGCCCATTGAGTATAAGAGTAAGAAAGTTATTGTTAAAGATTATGCACAGCTAGAGAATGTTTTAAGCGACCTGGATAGGGGATCACAAACACACGTAAAGCTTGTGTTTAGTGAGTTAAGCCGAGTCATTTTGTATTATTAGATAAAAGGATTAGGAGCTTCTCCATAAGATAATTAGGAAAAATTGTAGAAATTGATTGGATATTTAAAAAAGAGTTGTTATATAATTACAGATATTTATTAACTAATGGTTGGAGGTATACCATAGCAAATTTTCAAAAATCGCGTGATAGAGGACCAAGAGTAAACGATCAAATAAGAGTTTCAGAGGTAAGACTTATAGGTGATGGAGGAGATCAATATGGGATCGTGTCCATTGATAAGGCCAGAAGCATTTCTGATGAACAAGGTTTAGACTTAGTTGAGGTCTCTCCCTCTGCAAAACCACCAGTAGTTAAATTAATAGATTATGGAAAATTTAAGTATCAACAACAGAAAAAGGCCGCTGAGGCTAAAAAGAAACAAGTCACTATTCAGGTCAAAGAAGTAAAGTTTCGTCCTGCAATTGATACTCATGATTTAAATGTAAAACTTAAAAATGTTTTCCGATTTTTAGATCAGGGAGATAAAGTTAAAATGTTGATGCAATTTAGAGGGCGGGAAATGGCCCATAAACATATTGGATTAGATAAATTTAAAGATATTATTAATCAAGTTGTAGAAGAATCAGGGGCTTCAGTAGAGGCACCTTTAAAAATGATGGGAAATAGAGCGATTGCGATGCTTGCCCCAGCAAAGAAGAAGTAATAATTATCTTGTTTCGTTCATTATTTTGCTAAAATATTAAAAAATATCTTTGCCAATTGAACTATGCATGATAGGTATATCTGTCTAAAAATAATGAAAAATTATATTAGGAGCATAAAATGTCAAAAATGAAGACGAGAAGAGCTGTCGCTAAAAGAATCAGAGTTACTGCTTCTGGAAAAGTGAAGATTAAAAAAGCGAATCTGAGACATATTCTTACAAAGAAATCTCAGAAAAATAAAAGAAATGCAAGAAAGGCTGGATACTTGGTTCCAACTGATGCAAAAAATATGTTAAAAGCAGCACCTTACGTAAAATAGGTGGCTGTAAGTTATTAATATTAAGTAATTGTAGGGCCCTAAGAGATATTTATATCCCCCTGCTGTTCACCACATTGTTATGAGGAGATTATTATGGCAAGAGTAAAACGTGGTTTTAAAGCAAGAAGAAGAAGAAATAAAGTCTTAAAACTTGCTAAGGGATTCCATTTTGACCGTAGAAGAAAGTATAAGCATACTGCTGAAACGGTAAAGAGGGCCCTACACAATATGTATAAGGGAAGAAGGCTTCTTAAAAGAGATATGAGAAGACTTTGGATTGTACGTATTAATGCTGCTTCCAAGTCGTTGGGAACTTCTTACTCTAAGTTTATGCACAGTCTTAAGGTGAACAAGATTGAGCTAAACAGAAAAATGCTAGCAGAGATTGCAGCAAGAGATTTTGAAGGTTTTAAGGCTATACACGAAGCGTCAAAGTAAGAAAAACGCCTTATTTTATAAAAACTCTCATTTTTTTCATAAAAATGAGAGTTTTTTTCATAAAAATGAGAGTTTTTTTTTGCACAAAAAATACTTGTCTGCTAACCTAATAATAAGAACTTAGAACTTTTGATGTCTAAATCATGGAGGATTTGAATGAGCGTCACAAAAGCGGACATAGTCGAACGAGTTTACAAAGAGGCGGGATTTTCTAAAAAGGAAGCTGCTGATCTTGTCGACTTGATCTTTAAAGTTATCAAAGAAACTCTTTCGAGAGGTGAAAAAGTCAAAATTTCGGGCTTTGGTAATTTTTCTATTAGAGATAAAGCAACGCGAATGGGAAGAAATCCTCAAACAGGTGAGGCCATGCCTATATCTGCGCGAAGAGTTCTTACGTTTAAACCTTCTCAAATTCTTAGGGATGATATCACCGAAAGGTATAAGCATAGAATAGATAAAGATGGTAAAGAAGATAAGTCAATCCCACCTAGAGAAGGTAAGCCTAGAGCACTAAGCTCCTTTTTAAATAATGAGGATGATGATTTATAGGTATTCGTGTTATGAATTTTGAAGATCACTCAAATAAGACAGAATATAAATTTAATGAAGTCACTTCTTTAACGGCTGTAAAACCTTATGTGCTACGCTTTTGGGAGAGTGAATTTGATCAAATTAATCCTATCACTTTAGATTCGGGACAAAAAATATATTCAAAGTCAGATATTGAGTCTATTGAAAAAATTAAAAAACTTCTTTTTGAAAGTAAAATGTCGATTCAAGAAGTTAAAGCTGTTTTTGAAAAAGAATCTCAAAAAAATATCGATGAGGAGGCTTTGGCCCATTACGGTCAAGTTCAGACTCATAATTCATCACTTGAGATGATGAAAAGTATTTTAGGAAAAGATATTACTCAGGCACAGAAAACGAAAAGTTTTAACGACTCAGATGTTTTACACTTGGTTCAAGCAAAGAAGAAGCTCAATAAACTTTTAGGAAAAATTGAGGCTGTTATTGTAAAAAATAAATGGGAGTAATCCCAGTTCTATCATTTATTTGGTAGATCGATTTTATTTTTGCAAATTAAGTTGATTAATTTTTATGTCGATTTTTTGAACAATCTTTTCTTCGTTTTTAAGTAATTTTTGATTGATTTTTGTTAGGTAGCTTTGAATATAATTCATTAAATTGATTAATTTATATTCTTGGGTATGAGAAAAAATAATCTGGCAATTTGTGTTTATCAATTGGGTTAATTCTTCTGTTTTAAAGTGAAGAAAGGGGTTAATTTCTTCTTCATGCTGATTAACATCTTCGATTAACTCACACAGATCATCTAGTAATTGAAAAACAATTCCTAGGGCATAGCCGATTTCTTTTAGTTTAACTTCCATATCATTTCTTTGTGAAATAAAAGCGCTACAACAGAGACTTGTTTGGATTAAACGAGCAGTTTTAAGTTCATGAATTTTTAAAAGCTTTTTAAGGGTATCATTCTCATTGGCCAAATCCATACATTGGCCAAGGACAAGTCCTTGTGCCCCACAGCTGAGAGAGAAGTCTTTGAGTACAGCTGGAAGACATGTTGGAGAGAGATTGGCGAGTAGTTCATATGAAAGATTTAATAAAGCATCTCCAGCTAAAATTGCAGACCATTGATTGAATTTGATATGAGAAGAGGGGCGACCTCGTCTTAGATCATCATTATCCATTGCTGGAAGGTCATCATGAATGAGAGTATATGTATGGTGAAGTTCAATGGCGCAGGCAAGAGTTTGGTGTTCTTTAGAAACTCCATTGAGATCTGATGCTAAAGAGTAGACTAATAAAGGTCGAAAAAGCTTGCCAGGAGGCAAGACTGAATAGTTTATAACTTCTTTTAAATAATGATCAGGAAGATTCTCTTGTAAAATATCTTCAAGATTTTTTGTAATTTCATTTTGCCATTGCTTTATTGACATTTATTTACCTAGAAAGACCATTACTGAGAATGGAGTTAAGGGGGCTTTTTATTTCAATTTGATAGAATTTACCTTTTTTGTCAAATCGATCTAGGATTGATTTGAGAAGAAAAATATCTTGAAGGATTTTATCAGAAACAAAGAGCTCTCCTTGAGTGTTAAGGAAAGAAGTTTTAAGGTTTCTGGTATTAAGTTTTAATTCACCAGAGAAATTAGCTTTTAGAGGTGATTGTTCATCTCCAATGATAAACTTCTTTATCCTTAGTTTGTTATTTGGAAGTAAGTTTAATTGTATCAGTAATGAATTTATATCCATCTTTTCTAAATCAAATCCCATGATACTTTGCTTGGGAAATAAAAAATTATTCGTTGAGACATTAAGAATAAAGTCTTTCAGACTCCCTCCATAAGAAAGTTGAAGAAACAAAGTTGAAATAACAAGGTCACCATTAAAGCGAACGATAGGTAAAAACTCTTTTAAATCAGAGAAATTTATTTTATTTGTTTTTCCAAGGAATTTTCCTCCTTCTGATTCATTTTCTAATAGGATAGAGATTGAATTAAAGCTTGGGATGAAAAAGGCTTCTAATTGATTTTGTTTATAAGTTGTTTCAAGTTTAAAGCTTAGGCCAAAGGGTGAGAAGCTGAGCCCACGAAAATGTAATGAAGTTTCTTTTAGCTTAATTTGTTTTTGTGGAAAAACACAGCCAGCTGGAAGAGTGACATCACCAAAGATAATCTTAGGTAGAAAAAACTCAAATTCATTTTTTTGGAGGTCAATGGTACAAGAAGGGCTCACCTGTAATAAACTTTGAAGTTTTTGATTGAGGAGACTCTTCATTGGAAACTTGACCAAGAGGGTTAGACAAAATAAAGCAATCAAGAAAAAAACAATTTTTTTTCTTTTGAGGTGACTTAGACTGTAATCAATTGACTGTTCTTCTTGACTCATAGTTAATTACTTATTTTGCTATAATAGATAACCTCTAAACTTCCATCGATAAGTTTGGTTTCATCTTTTTTTTCAATATTAATCGTTTTAGCCTTGAACTTATCTCTAACAAATAATCGTTGAAGAAAATTATACATATTAGCACTAGAGAAGCCTTTAAATTGTAATCTTGCATTGATCTCATTTATTCCAGCAGCTTCATAGAGTTCGAAATTAGAAATACTTATTTTACTTGTATCTATACCTGAATTAGACAAAAGAGCACTAATTTTATTACGTAAGGCAGACTCATTAGAGATTTGAGGACCAAAAATAAGATTTGTTTTTTTATCTAACTGTCTTGTTTTTGAAATAATCTGTGATGCTGACTCAATAATTTTTTCATTCATCTGAAGCTCAGACTTTTGAGCATTATAAAATAAAAAACTTAAAAGAATGAGTGAGAGGGGGATAAAGAGAGTTATACACATTAAAATTGTATTAATAATTGACTGCTCGTACTCTTCTAATAAGTTATATTGATCAAGAATCTTTTGATACTGTGGGTGTTCTTTTATTTTTTCAAGTTGATTAAAAAGACTTTCATCAACAGCTTGCATTATTTTTAAATTTTTCATTTCTTGATAACTCCTCCTCCCGAAAGAGTTTTCTTATTCTTATTGAGGTCTAGAAACCATTTTGTGGACTTATCTTCTTTAAGTTTTCTTTCGATTGATTCTAGAGGAGCTAAGCTATCAGAGCTTAGAATAAAGTCAATATTATGATCTTCTTGAGCAACAAATTTTATAATTTCAATATTATGACCAGAAATTAAATTTAAAAGTCCCATAAAAGAAGAAAAAGCATTTGTTTGTAGTGAGGATTGGACAACTTTTACTTCTTGCTCAATTAATTTATTTTTTTGATTGAGCTTATTGATGATAACTTGTGGATTTCTTCTTGATCTTCTAATTATGCTTCGTGAAATATTATCTTTTATCACAGTATTCTTATATAAACTTGAAAGATATCTTTGGGACTCTTGGGTTTGCCTATTGGCCAGAAATCCTTGAATTAAAAAGAAAAGGCAAGTGATTAATGAAATGACTCCTAAACGGACTGAAATAAAGGCCATGCTGTCTATTGGTAAATCTGAGCTTGAGCTAAGAGTATAATCACCTTTAAGAAAATTAATTAATTTTGATTTTGAAGTCATTGAGGAGCTTAGAGCAGTTGTTTGTGAAAACTTACGCCTAAGTCGATTATCCTGATCAATTTGTTGAGCATCAACGGATTGGTATGGGTCAAAAAAATGAATATTTGCATTAAGTTTAGAGGCAAGGTAGTTTTCTATATTTTTAATATTCGAACTTCCGCCACAAAGATATATATCATTGATCGTGCTTCCATGTTGAACTCGGTAACCAATATCCCATCTTTTAATTTCACTTAATAAAGGGGCCATCGTAGAGTCCATCACTTTGGCAAATTCTTTTTGATTTTCGTTGACTTGATTAAACTGCTCCTCCAAGAGGAGAAAAGAATTTTGGTGTTTATATATTGTGGCTTCGTCTAGAGAAATGGAATATGTTTTACTAATAGCATCGGTTACTGCTCTTCCTGCGACATAGGAAGTATGGTTTGATACAAGTGTTCCGTTATGGAAATAAAAGCCTCGTGTTGTGGTATGTCCAATATTGATAATACAGAATGAGCTTGGAAATTCGGAAGCATTTTTTTTAATGTATGAGTCAAAAACAGAAACATCATTTGTTAAAATATTAGGATTAATATTGTGTTGAGTGAGATTGTTGAAGAATTCTTCAAAGTGATTTTTTTTAACCAATCCCACAATTGCTTCAGTCTTTTCACCTTTTACAGTCAGATTTTCAGCCCAATGACAATTACTTATGGGATAAGGAAGGTCTTCTTCAATCTGAAAAGGCAACATTTGAGCGGCTTTCTTTTTGCTTTTAACTGGAAGTGTTAAGTGCCGCATCGAAACTAAATCAGAGGGAATTTCCATTGTAATTTGGAAATCTACTTGAATTTGGGCCAGGTAATTTTTAATTGTATTGAATTGGAGATTCCATAAAACAAGATCGACAGGTGAATCCTCACTCACTTGAGTATTAAGATAGTCATCGTCGTATTCTAAAACGACTTCGTCTGAATTAATTAGAGTTGTCGATTTTTTATCGATTTTGTAACTTAAAAATTTGACTGAATAAGTCCCTAATTCAACTGATATTCCGAGCATATGAATATTTTAGTTGATGCGCATAGTTTTAAAAAGAAAAAAATAATCTTTCTGCTAAATTAGCCTATGATAATTTCAACAACTCTTGGCTTTAATAGGAGAGTTTTTTGATCTTCTTTGTTTTCTGTTGAGCTATTAGTTGAATTATTTGCGGGAGGGACTTCTTCATCTGAATCTCTTTGTTCAGACTCAGTATTCTCCTCTGGTTTGGATTCGTCCTCTTTTTTTGGTCTTGGTCTTGGACTTGGCTGAGCTGGCAGAGTGACATAAGCTGTGAGATTAAATGTCGACCTTCCAACAGTTGCAGTACAAAGAACTTTGAATAAGGAAGGGGAGTGACCAAATTTTAAGCCCTGGGAGGCAAATTTAGTGAATCTTTCTGTAAAATTGGCTTCAGTCATTATATTGCCAATATTGACAATATAGTTTTTGAAATCATCTAAGGAATTAAAGTATTTGGGATCATCAGGGTCATTTTTATATTTAAAAAACTCTTCAATATCTTCTTCAGTAATGTCAGGAATAAGGAGTTTTAAGAGTTTGTCTGTAATTTTGTTTAAGTCGATCATAATGGCACCATGAACTGTAAACTCATTTTCAATTAGTTTTAGAATTTGATCCGGCCAGCTTGGTAAAGTATAGAGCTCATTAAATGAAGTTAATGGGGCCCTTTTGGGAACAATACCTTTGTCTACAAACTCTCTGTCGGCACCAGCGGTATCTTCAATGCTTTCTGGGTCAGAGATAAAGTATCTTAGCTCATTAATAAGTGGGGAAATTTCGATGCCGTAAAACTGAGCGTTAAAATTATCATCAGTTTCACTTTTTTTCTCAATTGCATTTTTAACAGCATTAAACAGCTGAGTTTCGGCATTGTATTCAAGGTTTTCTTCTCGCTCAGCTTCTGAGGGTTCTTCTTTACCTGCGTTTATTCTATCATTTTCTTGAATGGCCAAGTTAAGTAATGAGATACGAAGTTTATTGAGATTAATTTTATTTGAAATGTTTTCAATCGTAAGTTGAAGCTGTCCATCTAAAACCGTCTCCTCCATAAACTCTTTAATTGCATTTTTTTGAATGGCATTCATTTGTTCTGTTACTGGGATGGGGTAGACAAATGGAAAATTCCAAATGAGATCAAGTGTTTCTTGCTTGACCATGTCCTTTGCACTTGAATTCTTTTGAAGAAAATTATAGGCTTCTTGGTATAATCTTAGTCTCGCCATTGCGAATTTTAAGCCCGACTCAGCCGTAAGCTTCGCTTTAAAGCGGTCTTCTTTATTCATCGTTTTAAGTTTATTAATAGAAGTATCATAGGTGAAATTAATAATAATAGGGGTAAGGATGAGTATCGTAGACATAACCATCATTATGGCAATACTTCCTCGCTCAGAGTAGAGGACTTTTTTAAGTGAATTATATTTATTCAGTTTCACTTTCTTCTCCAGTATTGTCGCCCGAATTACGACTCCTATTATTTGTGTTATTCTTTTTTTGGTTTGTGGGCTTCGCATTTAGAAATTTGTACATGTCTTCTGGTTTAAACTCTGGAAAGAGCGGGCGAAAGATTCGAACAGTTGTGATTTCGATATCGTCTGGGTCAAGGTAGACAATTTCAACTCTCAAGGCATGAATAAGATGAACTCCATTTTTTACGAGTTCAATATTTTCAGTCCATTTTTCAGTTTCAGGGTTCCAAAATTCTATTTTTAAGCTAATGATTTTTCTAAAAAGTACTTGTTTTTTTATATCTTCCCATTGGATAGGCTCAGGATTATAAATGTCATAATTCAGAACTTGACGAATCAGCATCAGAGTTTTTTCTGAAGATGCTGTCTTTTCTTCCTCATTTTCTGCATCATTCGGTTCTAAGCTGTAGCGGATCCAATTATAACGAGACTGATTTACGTTTTCCATTTTTCTTCTATTGCTTGAAGTAAAAAAAACGAGAGTGGTTTTTTCAGGTTTTTTATATAAAGGAATAGGGATACCATCGTAGCTAAGGAGACTGAATCGGTTATTTCTTTGATATGAGTCTATAAGTCGATTATAGATTTCACCCTCATTTTCTGCTAAACCATCTGGTCGCATAGGGTGACTAAAATAAAGTGGAGAATAGAGTTGCGAGATATCCCACTCTAGTCGGCTCATTGCCGTTTCAAGTTGGAGAATTTCTTGGTCTTCTTTAGTTACAGTGTCAGCAGTATTAAAAGTGCTATCAGTAATTGAAATAAAAGAGAGCATCATCACGGACAAGATGGTAATGGCGATAAGAACTTCTATTAATGTGAAACCATTTTGATTTTTTTTCATCTTTAAAAACTAAAATTTGTATCAATTTTTACGTTTGACTTATTTATCCATGAATTTAGCTGGTAACTATATTCTGTCGCAGGATTTGTTACTGTAACTGAGACTTGCCAAATAATTTCTTCAATATTTTTTTTCATTTTATCAAAAATAAGTTTTTGAATTGCATTATTTGATTGGTCTTGTTGATTCTCTTCTTCGCTATTACCCATAATTTGAGTGAGGTCAGGAAACTTCATCTTGCGTATTTTAACTTCATATTGAAACTCTTTATAGCCTTCGATATCGAATTTTCCCGTATCAACTTCGTTTTCTGTGACATTAGTAAACTCTTTATTACCAATGAGCACTTCATTCATTTTGAGCTCAGCTAAGTTGTGCAAAGTAATGTCTTCGGCCATTTGCATTGAGCCTGTGACATTATTGGAGACTCTAAAGATAATGGCCGTGGCATAGACACTAAATATCGCCAATGCAATTAAGACTTCTAGCAATGAAAATCCTGCTTGAAGTTTATTTTTTAATCTTTTTGCCATTTTTCTACAATATCCTTTGCCTTACTTTCTAAAGTATATTCAAAGTTTACCAGTTCATTTTCAGAAAAGGGATAATAATTATCAAAAGTTCTTTCTTCAAAGGGGGGAATATCTAGGCTGACCATTTCTTCATTTGAATAGAGTAAAATGATTGCCGAATCTTTTTCTCCTGTTGGGTAAAGATAAATACTGACTTCACCTTCAGTCATTATTTCTGGATAATAGCTGGTCGCGACACCATAAATAGATATTCCTTCGGGGAGGGTTGCTGAAGACTCTTCAAATTCATCTGTCGATTGAAATTGAGAGTCAATTTTTTTTTGTTTTTCTAGTTCGAGCTCGCGTTCTTTTAATGAAAGTTTGGAAAGATCAACAGCTTCAGCAAGTACCATATTAGCAGATTGGCCATATTCGACAATATATTCGACAGGATTGGTGTCGAGATTGATTTTGAGTCTGACTAAAGTATTTCTCAATACAGATTCACTGGTTGCAAATCTTAGAGCACGATCAAATTTACTTAGTGACTCTTGAATTTTTTCTCTTTCAGAATCTTGGATGGCCATGGGGACTAAGGTGAAGATGACGACCAAAAGCATTAAGGCCATAAGTATTTCCAGAATTGAAAATCCTTTATGGCCTAATTTATTTAAAGAAAATTTTTGATGACGATTAGAGGTCTTCGCTACTGATATCAGCATCCCAGCCTTCACCACCTTCTAAACCATCAACACCAAATGATCTGATGGTGTAGGTTCTTCCATCAGAAGTGTATTCAAACTCATAACCCCAAGGGTCTTGAGGAATCTTTCCATCTTGAATAAAACCATTAGGAGGGTAGCGTTTACATTCTCTTCCTGAAGTAGGCGCCTGAATTAAAGCATCTAAGCCTTGATCTGAAGTAGGAAAAGCTCCACATTTCCTTTTATAATCTAAAAGGATTTTTCCAAGAGATTTTATTTGAATTTTTGTGGAGTTAGTTTCACCTTCTCGAAGACTATCAATAACATTACTCACAACCAATGTACCAACAACACCTAATAGAGTGATGGCAATTAAGATCTCAATTAAACTCATCCCATGTTGAGATTTGAGAACAGTTTTCATTTCTCGCTTGAACATTTATATGCCTCCTTGCATTATCTAGCTTGATTCAATTGCATCATTGGCATTATAACAGAAAGTACAATAAATAAAACAGTTATTCCCATGCCAATAATCATAATAGGCTCCAGTGTCGTGGTTAGCCCATTGATTTTAGAGTCTACCTGCTCTTCATAATTTTCCGAAACAATCGCAAGCATTTCTTCTAACTCACCTGAGCGTTCTCCTAGAGTAATCATATGAGTGACCATACTTGGAAAATGTCCACTTTCGCTAAGGGGAGTGGCCATCGATGCCCCTTCTTGAACGGCTTCTTTAGCATTTTCTACGGCTTCTTGCATATGCACATTGGCAATTAAGTTTTTAACTATTTTTAAAGAAACCAAAATAGGAACACCTGAACTGAGGAGCGTGGCCAATGTTGAGCAAAATCTACTGACATTAATCATTTTAACAATTGTCCCAAAGACGGGAGCTTTTAAAGTAAATGAATGCCATTTTAGCTTTCCCTTTGGTGACTCTTTCCATTTATTGAATAACCAAAAACTGCTAAAAAGGATAAGGGGGATACTCCACCAATAGGCCTGCATATAGTTTGAAACCGCAATACAAATTTTAGTAGGAACAGGAAGCTCCATTTTCATAGAAACAAATATCTTTGCAAGTTTAGGAATGACAAAGATAAATATACCACTAATAAGTGCAGTTCCCACAAGCATCATGATAATGGGGTACATCATGGCCCCTTTAATTTTATTAATAAGTTTCATTTGGGCCTCAGTAAAATCTGCCAAACGTAACAGAACAACTTCTAAAGTCCCAGACTCCTCTCCAGCTTCAACCATATTGACATAAACATTATTAAAAGTTTTAGGATGTTTTCCCAATGCTTTGGCCAAAGAAGCTCCTTCATTGACGTCTTGTTTAAGTTCAGAAAGGATGACTTTGAGATGTTCATTTTCGACTTGATCTTGTAAAGCTGCAAGGGCTTCAACAATTTGAATCTTGGCACGAACTAAAGTGGCCAATTGCCTTGTCATAAGAGCGAGGTCTTCAACATTTATTTTTTTTCCAATTTTGAAGCTACTGCCAGAGTTTTGCCCTTTGGATTTTTTTTCTTTAATCTCAAGTAGCATAATTCCTTCAGACTTAGCGCGATGCTTAGCTTGAATGATGCTTTCAGCTGTTAGAGTGTTTTTGACCTCTTTTCCTGTTTTAGTTAATCCTTTGTATTCATAAATAGGCATAGTTAATTCTCTTCATCTGCTTCTGAAATAATGGCCCTAAGAACTTCTTCAACTGAAGTGATTCCTAAAAAAATTTTTTGCAATGAATCCATAGAAAGCGAAGTCATTCCTTCTTCTATGGCCGCTTTTTTAATTTTTGAGGCATCGGCTTTACTTAAGATAAGACTTCGAATTTTATCTGTGATAAGTAAAAGCTCAGCAACAACGGTCATTCCTGAGTATCCTGATTGAGAGCATTTCTCACATCCCGAGGGTTTGAAGATCGTTGCATTTTTTGGAACTTTCTCTATATCAAGCATTTGCATTTCATAATCAGATAATTGTGTGGGCGTTTTACAATGATCACACAAAGTTCTGACCAATCTTTGGGCGAGAACTCCTACTAATGAAGAGGAGATTAAAAAGGGTTGTACTCCCATATCAATAAGTCGTGTTGGTGCCGAAGCAGCATCATTGGTATGGAGTGTGGACAGAACAAAGTGACCGGTTAATGAGGCTTGAATTGCCATTTCTGCCGTTTCTTGATCTCTTGTTTCCCCGACCATAACCACATCTGGGTTTTGTCTTAAAATAGCTCTTAGCGCGCGGGCAAAACTTAAATCGATTTTGGAGTTAACTTGAATTTGGGAGATCCCTGCAATTTCATATTCAACAGGATCTTCCACCGTAATAATCATACGATCAGGTGTATTCATACGATCCAGTACGGCAAAAAGAGTAGTTGTTTTTCCATGCCCAGTAGGACCTGTCACATAAAGAACTCCATGTTTTTTGGTCGAGAGCTCTTTTAGGCCTTGTAAAGTTTTGCCATGAAAGCCCAGTTTTTCTAGCTCTAGAACAGTATTGGTTTTCTCTAAGACCCTCATAACGATTCTTTCCCCATTTTGAACAGGGACCGTACTTAGACGAATATCAATATCTTTACCGGCTATTTTGATTTTAATTCTTCCATCCTGGGGAAGTCTTTTTTCAGCAATATCTAGTTTGGCCATGACTTTAATTCTTGAGCTTACAGCTGCATGAGTTTTTTTGGGTTGTCTTAAAATTTCTTTCATGACTCGATTCACGCGAAAGCGATAGACGACTTCTTTTTCATAAGGCTCGATATGAATATCTGAAGCTTTTTCTTTTACTGCACGAAAAATAATTGAGTTCACAAAACGAATAACTGGTGCTTCATCAGCTGAAGCATCTAAAATATCTATGGGGCCATCAAGGTCAAGATTTTCTTCAAATTCGTCCTCAATAGAGTCAACTAAGTTTTGATTGGCCTTTTCATAGACCTTGTTTATAGCATCTTGAATTTTAAGTGGGGTAGAGACAACAATATGAACTTTCTTTTTAAAGATACCACTTAAATCATTAATGGCATTAAAGTCAAAAGGGTCACTCATAGCAATTGTTATAGAATGTTCTGTCTCATACAAAGGCAGTATTTCGTGATGTTTTGCATAGTTGATTGAAATTTCAGAAACAATTTCAGGATTAATTTCATCGATCTTTATTTCAGGCAAATACGGAATATCGATTTGATGACAAAGAACTTTAATGATGTCATGAGGATGAATATAATTTTTTTTCAACAGGATATCACCTAAGAGTTGATGATCTTCTTTTTGGATGCGAAGGGCTTCATCTAATTGTTCCTCCGTCAAAGAAGTGTACTGGAGTAAGAGTTCTCCGATTTTTTTCTTATGTGTTTCTACATTGGCCAAATGAGCATCTTTAATTTTCATTGTGAACCTTAGTTTGTTTTATTTTTATTGATTTCAGCTTCTATTTCTTTATAGTTGGGAACATCCTCAGTGGGACCAATCCCTTCAACTTCTTCATTTGTTTGGAGATATTTATTATCTGAATTATCAAAAAGAGGGCCTTCTTTTTGTTTTTGAATCTTTTTAACTAAACGATCGGTCATATTTTTATGGGGGTCAGGGTTTTCTTCATCAATGATATTTTTTAAGTTATCCGCTCTGTCCTCAAGTGCCTTTAAAGAGTTCGCTGCAGCTTGATTATCATATGGAGAAATAATTCTCGGAGTGAGAAAAAAGAGTAAATTAACCTTATCAACTCTTCTTTGTTTACTTTTAAATAACCAACCCAAGACAGGAATATCTCCTAGAAGAGGTACTTTATTAAAACTAACAGTTTCTCGATCGCGTAAAAGTCCACCCATGGCAACTGTGTCTCTATCACGAACCATGACTTCTGTTACAGCAGATCTGGTTGTCGTTGCTTGTCCATTTCCAGATGTATCGAGTTCTCCAACAAAGTCATTTATACTTTGATTAATTTTTAATTTTACAAAGCGAGTCGCTTTATTAATTTGAGGTGTAATTTTTAAACTTAACTTGGCTTCTTGTTTATCAAATGTTTCTGATGTTGTTCCGTTAGCGTTTGTGTTTTGTTGTTTGACTGGAACTGTTGCCCCAACTTCAAATTCAGCATCGGTATTATCCATGGCAAGAATCTGAGGTGTGGCTAAAACATTAGTATTTGAGTTAGATGCAATGGCCCTAATAAGAGCATTGACACTATTGATTTTTAATTCATTTTCACCAATTTTTACTGTTCGTGAGCCTTTTTCTGGTCCACCAATTCCTGCAAAAAAACCAGAAAGATTAGTTGGATTCCCTGAAAGTAAGTCGAATATACCATTATTGTTGGTAAAGCCACCTCTTTGGGCATTTCCTTGTCCGTAGGCACCTACAAATTCAACACCAAAGCCGCGAACCTTTGTTACACTTGTTTCCATAATAAGACCTTCTACATATACCTGGTCTCTTGGGATATCGAGTTTAGCAATAACATTTTTCATGGTTAACCAATCTGTAGGGGCGGCAGTGACAACTAAAGCGTTATTATTTTTATCTGCTGTTATTTTAACTTCGCCATTAAAAAGAGTGCTTCCTTCGTTTCCACGTGAGATAAAACTTCTTCTATTATTGTTAGAGCTTCTGGCATTACCTGAAGCCTGAGCTCCAGAAACTAAGTTAGATAAAGTCTTAGCAAGTTCTTCTGCATTTCCATAGTTAAGATAATGAACATGGATTTTATCTGCTTGATTAGAGCTGAATTTAACGTCAAGTTTTTTGATAAGAGATCGTAATTCTTGAGCTCCAGCAGCATTGGCCATGGCGATAATAGAGTTTGTTCGAGGCTCAGCAATAATTTTAGAAATATTTTGACTACCAGTAGAGCTTGAGCTTGATTTTGAGAATCTTTTAGAGCTTCTAACAGTTCGTCTACTTGAACTAGAACCTCCTCCTTGTAAAATTTCATCAAGAAGTTTGGCAATTTCTTGTGCGGATGAGTTTTTAACGGGAATAATTTGTAAACTTTCTTCATGTCCTGGAACATCTAGAAATTTAATGAGCTTTTCTAATCGGGCGATATTTGCGCCTGTATCTGAGATAATAATGGTATTTGTTTGTTTGATATCTATGATCCTTCCATATCGAGACATAAAAGGACGAAAGTTACGAGATATTTCTGCCGCATCAACATTTTTTAAGGCCATAATTTTCATGATATGAGATTCGGTATCTGGAGTATAAGAGCCGGTATAAATTTTAGTAGGGACGTATCTTACGTCTCTGGCATTAATAATCTTGTAAAAAGCACCTGATTGAACCAGTGTAAAACCGGCCATATTTAACGCGGCTAAATAGGCTTTCCAAGCATCACCTACAGTAATTGGAGTGGGGGCCGTAATTGAAACTTTTCCCTTAACATCTTTATCTAAGATAAGATTGATGCCTGTCAATTCTTGCATAAACTTTGTAAGCTCCATGATATCAGAGTCTGGAAAATCAAATGTTTTTACAATTTCTGGGCCAAAAGCCGTTTCTAAGTTTAGATTTACATATTTTGAGTCCGGCATAGGAGGGAGTTTCTGGGTTCTTTTTCCAAAAGCTTTTTTATTGTTATCATCATCAGAAAAATTTTGATTTTTTTGAGAGTCATTTTTATTTGTATTAAAACGTGATTTTGATTTAAAGTCTTTAAATTGAGCAAAACCAATAGGAGTGGTCATTTGCAATATGATTGTTATTGCTAAAATGTTTTTTGTTGAGTTCTTCCATGTTACTCTTTTCATAAAAAACTAATCCTTCTACTTAATCGTGTAGTTTTGTTGAACTTCTTCTCCTGAGCGTTGAATAAGTAAATTTAATTTTGACATATTTTGAATCTTTCCAAAGAAGTTCATTATTTGATTCATATTTTTAATATTTTGCCCATTAATTTGTGAAATAACGTCATTATTCTGGACACCTAGGTGAGCGAAAACTCCTCCTGGTTCAATATCAACAATTTTAAATGAAAGTGTTCCATCTGGATTACGAATAGGTATTCCACGTGCTTGGGTAAGTAGGCTGTTAATATCAGAAAGCTTCGACTTTAAAAATGATTTTTCAATCATAAAATTGTTACCATCATTTTTAATACCTTCAATTTGTTTTAGTTGTTGTTTGTATTCTTGACTTTTCTTCGGGCTTAAAACCGCGATTGGAGATTTACGTCTTCTTCTATTTGCTGTTTCATTTTCTATGGATTCACACTCACCCGTCGTTAAGTTTTTTACAATAAGCTTTTGACGATCAATTTTGTCTATTTTAATTTTGCCTAGTATTGTTTCTCCCTCTCTAATTTTTTTAGGGTCTCTACTACTACGCAGTTGAACGCTTGCAATTGATTTGACGGAATCCTGTAACACTATTGTATTGATAAGTTTGACATTGGCACTAGACTTCTTGGAGGCTGTCAAACAAACTTTGTCTTGATTTATAACCGGCTTTTTATCATCTTTTTTAACTTTTACTTGTTCGGTTTTAAACACATTGGCCGTTTTAATTTCATTAACATCATTTTGTGTAAGTGACTTATTCTCATCAAAGGTAATAAATTTTTTGTTAGATAATAATGTGTAGTCATTTCCAGGATTAATCATTTCTCCAATGAGATGTGCCGTACCATAAACAATGATTGTAAGGATGAGAAGTTGAAAGATATGATGTATTTTTTGGCGATTTGATCGATTAAAAAATAAATTGGGTAAATGGGACCTAATCTGGTTGGCACTCGATTTAAATTGATTGAGATCAATTTTAAGCTTAGGTTTCTTAGGAGTTTTATAGGCTTTGTTTAAATCTTTCTTGTTAAAAGTTCTAAAGCGATCAATTGTACGAGTTTTTAAGTGGTCTAGACGGTCTTTTATGCTGATTTGATCGGTTTCTAAGTCGATACTTTCAGTGCCCGTATTTGTATGCTCAGTGTATTGCTCATGAGCGTCGGTTGATTCTTGATCAGAAGGTTCTTCCGAGGCAGAAGGAGTTGAGTCTGCCTCTTCTGTTGGTATTTTGGGAGTTATGGGGGCATTTGAATTTTCTTGTGGGGGATCAGTTGTCTCTTTTTGAGTCACAGGTCGCTTGATTTCTTGGGGAAACTCTAAATCATCTTTTGAAGGAACTTCGCTCTCTTCAGGCTTGGATCTATGGGGAAGAAGTTCATTGTTTGGATCATTCGTGTCCATAATAACGGTTTCTTCTCCAACCTCATCATACTCTTCAAAGTCATCAAGCTCAGCTGAAGATGTTGTGGCTTCAGGATTTTCTTGGACTAAATCAGTTTGGTCTATTTCCTCGTATTCTTCTTCCTGCTCAAAGGAATCTTGAGAGTTTTTATTTTTTTTAGAGAATTTTTTAAACAAGTTACGAATTTTACTCATCAATTCATTTTCTTAGAAATATTAACATTGTGCAAGTAAAAGGATAGAAAAACTTACCCTTGTCATCTACTCAAGTAAATGACAAATAGTTTATGCGAACATAAAAAAATAGGTTAAAATTTTTATTATGAAGCCATGTTTTTTTATCTTTCTTGCTCTTATCTGTTTTTCCTGCGCTACAAAGGTTCATAAGCATAATAACTCCGCAGAAAAAAATATCGTTTTAGATACACAAGAGGATCAAGTTGACTCAAAAGATAAGATAAATACTGGAGCAAAATTCACAGACAAGACGTTTGAGTATGGCCTAGAAGGGATCAAAGCTTATAATATCAATGTTGTTGATTTAAATGGCGATAATTTTTCAGATTTAGTTGTTATTCCTTCTTTTTATGCCCAGCCAGAGTTTTATCTTTTCAACTCGCAAAATAAGCGCTTTGAAAAAACAGTGAGCTTATTTGCTGACAGTTTAAAAGCATCTTTTTTGCTTTTTTACGATCTTGATAAAGACGGAGTTGTTGATGTCATTGCTGGAGTTTTGAATCAGGAAACAGAAATGTCACGGGAGCCTTTGAAATTTTATCAAGGAGTTAAGAGGGAAGGTCGGGTGCAATTTATTAGAAAAGAAGTTTTTGATAACGCCTATCCTACGACATCAGTCGGTCTGGTAGACTATGATTTAGATGGAGACTTAGATCTCTTTATGGGAAATTGGTTTAAAAAATACAAAGATAACTTAATACCAGTTTCTGATCGTTTTTATAAGAAGTTAGGTTCAAAGTATCAAGATAAGTCAGGTATATTGTTAGGTGAGTTAAAGCAAAACTCGGATAAAACAATGAGAGTTAATGCCACTCCTACCTATAGTGTCCAGGTTTGTGATATGGATCAGAACGGTTATCCAGATATTCTTACGACCTCAACGAATAGATATCAGAATAAAATGTGGATGAATAAGTATAATTATCAAACCCAGAAAAGATATTATCAAGACTATGCTCTGAGCGCAGGTTATGCTGGAGATCCTGAGGGGCTTTTAAATAAGCAAGGTAGTGGAAGAAGTTTTGCTATTGCGTGTACCGACTATAATAACGATGGAATTATGGATGTTTTTTTAGGTGAGCTTTCGCATAATTATGATGGGCAGGATGTTGATCGATCCAGCCTGCTTACTGGAAGATCGCTTAAATTTCCTCCACAATTTTATCGAACTGAATACTTTTTAGATAGCTATGATCCAAATTGGCATCAAGCTGATCGTAGAGCTGTTTGGGTTGATTTAAACAATGATGGTTTACAAGATCTTATTGTTGATAACTCTGGGTATCCTCCTCACTCTAAATTAATTGTCTTTGAGCAACAAGCCGACCATTCATTTACAAATAAGTCTTATGAGTATGGAGTAGAAATTATTAATCCTATTTCTACTGTTGTGGCTGACTTTAATCAAGATGGGAAAATGGATATTTTAACCGGCCGTTCTCAAATCAGAGATGAAAACCTTTCACCGCGAGTTTATTTATTTGAAAATAATATGGATATTTCCGAGCGAAGAAGCTTAAGAATTTTTTTAAGAGGCAAAGATGCTAATTATCATGGATTAAATGCAACAGTTATATTAAAAGTCAGAACAAAAAAAGGTATAGAAACGAGAAGACAAGTCGTTTCCTATTCTTATGGTGCTCTACCTGCGCAAAATGAAGAGGGATTGCATTTTGGGCTTAATGCATCAGAAACAGTTGTTTCTATTGTTGTAAAATGGCCTTTTTTAAATAAGACAGAAAATGAAAAATCTTTGCGAGAAAAAATTTATAAATTTAGTCTAGACTTTAAAGAACATATAAAGCTTACTTTGTGTGAAAGTGGACATTATTTAATTGGAAAAAGAAAATGTTTATAGGCTTTGAGGATCAGGGGCCATCGATTCTTTTTTAAAAAACTTACCGCGATATTTTTTTTCATTTTCATTTTGAAACTGAAAACCTTCTAAGTCATTTTCTGGGTCAAAAATATAATCAATTTTTCCTGCATAACAATAATGGGCCACAAATGGGTCCATTAAAAGTTCTATTTCCCCTTGGTCTGTATTGAGCTCAATGAGAATGTCTTTGTCTGTTGGCTGGGTAAAGCCTAAAGCATAAGTAAAACCATGACATTCTTTTCCATCAATAGATAATCTTAGTTTTGAGTTTTTAAGTGTAAAGTCATTTTCAAGAATTAACTTGGCCTGCCTAAAAGCAGCCTCGGTTATTTCAAGCTTAAACTTTTCTTGTGAATTCTTTGTCATGCTGGCCCTAGTCTTTCATTTTCGCTATTGTTATAACATTTTTAACGATCAGTGCAATCAGAATATGGGAGAATTTTATGAGTGTTAAATATTTTGTAGAGGTCATGGAGCCTAAGACACATATTGTTAAAGTGCGAGTAAGCTTTAAGGTGGCCAATCAACAGCAGATTGAGTGTTTTTTACCAAGTTGGTCTCCTGGATCTTATCTTATGCGCGAATACGCAAAAAATATAAGAAGTATGAGAGTTTTAACTGATAAAGGAGAGTTTGTTTATTTTGAACAAACGACTAAAAATACTTGGAAAATTGACTTAGAGAAAACTCCTCTTAAGTCATCTTTTGAAGCTTTACAGGTGGAATATGATATTTATTGTCATGAGTTAACTGTTAGGACATCCCATGTCGATGAGTCTCATGCTTTTTTACATGGACCTTCTTATTTATTAGGAATAAAGGGGGATCAAGAAGCTCCTCAAATTGAGTTTAAATTTTCTCCTTTGTGGGCGAAGCTTCACACTAGTTTAGAAGATATTTCCCAAGAAAGAAGTCGCTTTATTTATCAGGCGAAGACTTATGATGATTTGATTGATTGTCCTGTTGAAATTGGTTGTCATGAATCAGATGGATTTATGCATGAGGGGAAGGAGCATCACTTGGTCTGGTATGGTGAAAGCTACCCTCATAAGAATGATTTAAAAAAAGATATTCAAAAAATTGTAGAGACTGTTTCAGGACATTTTTCTTCTATTCCCTATGAGAAGTATATGTTTATTACTCATTTCAAACGCAATCTTTATGGAGGTTTAGAGCATAAAAACTCTACCGCCTTACATTTTGACGGAAGAAAACTTGTAGATAGACAGATGTATGTGAATTGGCTGGCCCTTGTTGCCCATGAATATTTTCATACTTGGAATGTCAAAAGAATTAGACCTAAGGAGCTAGGACCTTTTGATTATCAGAACGAAGCCTATACAACCATGCATTGGTTAACTGAGGGATTAACAAGCTTTATGGATGAACTTTTTGTCTTGCGTTCAGGCTTGTGTACATTAGAAGAATATCTAAAAATGCAAACCAACAATCTTAAAAGATATTTTTCGACTCCAGGTAAAAAATTTCATTCATTAGAACAGTCTTCTTTTAACGCTTGGGTCAAGCTATATCGTCCTGATGAGAACTCTTTAAACTCTTCAATTAGTTACTATCTTAAAGGAGGGCTTGTTTTTAGTACGTTACATTTTGACTTCAAACAAGCAGGAAAGAATATTAATGATTTGTTAGATACTCTTTGGAAGCGCTATCTGGATAATCCTCAAGTCGGAATGGAAACAAAAGAAGTCATGGAAATGATTGAAGAAATTGGAGGCAAAGAAATTAGAGAGCGGTTTGAGTTGAGAATTTCTACAACTGAAGATATCGACTTTGAGTCTTATTATGAAAAATTTGGTATGAAGTTTTTATGGGAAGAAGAAAAAGCTCCATATTTAGGTGTTGATTTTAGTTATCAAGGGGAACGAGTCGTTGTTGAAAAGGTGCATCTTGATGGACCAGCTTTTAAAGCTGGCATAAATGCTAAAGATGAGATTTTGGCGATAAATGATATGAGAATTCTAAAACAAGATATTACAGACTTTAAAAAAATATTTGAAGCTCAGCAAAGATATTCAATGACCATTTCCCGCTTGGGGACGATTTATAAGTTAACCTTTGATATGGGAACTCAGCCTCGTGTTTTAAAACAAATTCTTGTTCAAGATGAGCAAAAGGCCATGGAGTGTTTTCATTAAAAGCGTAAAGCTTTTAGATTTGGGTCAAACTTAATAAGTTGATTTCTAATTTTTTTAAGAAGATAAAGAAGTTGGGACTTTATAATAAGCCAGTCTTGCTCTGTAACCTCTGAGCTGGCGCTTATATTTGAGAACTGAGGAGTGAGGCATTTTCTAATCTCTTGTTCATTATAGGCCAAACTGAACTTTTGGGTCTCTAAGTAAGTGACCAAAAGGTAATACTTATACATAAGGTTAAGTGACTTAATAAACTTTGACCCAATAAGGTCTGTTTTCTGCTCTAGGGACCTGAAGCGCATAAACTGAGTTATAAGAAAGTGGATCGAAGCTCGAATAATATAGTCTTTTTGAATATCAAAATGATATTCTCGTTGTTTTAACGAAAAAGTGTTCTTGAGTCTAAAAAGAGGTTCTAGGGGAAAAGGGTACAAACAGTTTATGTTTTGTAAGGTGTAGAGTTTATCTGTTGTATAACGTATTCTGATTTTAAGTTCAATGCTTTCAAGCTCTTTGATTTTTCGTTCTAGCTTTAAGGCCATTGCAAAGTTGTTTTTTAAAGTAAGTTTATGATTAAAGTGAAGATCAAGAAATACTTTTCCCGTGAGAGAATGTTCATCTTTTTGGATTAAAGAGGGAGTCAAACTTATATCATCAATAAATTCTAGTTCATTAATTTGATAAAGACTTTTTAGAAAATGAGAAGGTAGATTAAAATAAGGTAACGTGTTCACCTTTTCTGAAGAATTTGCTTTGGGTTTGTTTGCTAAAATTTTCCATGTCTCTCTAGAGAATTGATGAGGAAAGATTTTTCCGTAAAAAGGAGAAAGCAATTCTTTTTTGATCACTTTTGACCATTTGGCAGTCAAAAAAAAGTCTTGGGGGTAAATTTTGGATAGACTTTTGAGGGATCTTGCAACATTTTTAACTTTAGATCTGCGATGGTGGTGGTTTCCTTCCTTTAATAAGTAATAATCTAAGTTTTGAAAGGCACTATAACTGGTAGCAAAATAGTCTTGCTTTCTTAAATTAAAAGTATAGTTTTTATTTTTAAGGATAGATTGCCATCTAATCTGATCCTTATATGAGTTACGGATTAAGAAACTTTTGATAACATCTGTGTTTAGCTCACTGCGCGTTAGAATTGGGATGTAGTCCGTTTTTACAGTTAAGCGTAAGTCGAGATGTCCGGCAACAAAATCTCTAAATTCATTTAAAGCTTTTTTGGGATGATAATTATTATGGACAATAATGAGAAAATTGAAGTCGCTGTGTCCATAAATAAAGTTTTTTGATTTCAAAGATGAAGTCAGAATGATATCTACAATATTAGGATTGTTGAGATAGTGGGTTTTAATTTTTCTAAGCCCTCTAAAATAAAAAAACTTAAAAAAGTCTTTTAAAATTGGAAAGTAGGAGAAAAAGGTAAATAATCTTGTTAAAAAATTGATTAACATAAAAATATCTTTGTTTTTTATCTCAATAGGATAGCTTTGATCTTATTGAGGTACAAGACGAAAGATAATACTTGTTCTGTCTCTTTTTTGCTGCTTAGCGTGGTTATCATGCTTAAAATATTTTCTGGGCAAAAGTTGACGATCGTAAAAAATACATTTACTCCTTAAAATGCCTAACATTTAAAATGGATTTGTCATGGATAAATATTTAGTTATAGTTGAGTCTCCAACAAAAGCAAAAACAATTAGAAAGTTTTTACCTAAAAATTATATTGTTGAAGCGAGTATGGGGCATGTGCGAGATCTTCCTCAGTCAGCCTCAGATATTCCTGCGAAACTCAAAAAAGAGGATTGGGCCAAGCTCGGTGTTAATGTAGAGAAAAACTTTGAACCCCTTTACGTCATTCCAAAAGGGAAGTCTAAAATTGTGACGGGTCTTCGTAAGCATATGAAAACGTGTAAAGAAATCTATCTTGCAACGGATGAGGATCGTGAGGGAGAGAGTATTTCTTGGCATTTAATGGAGCTTCTAAAGCCTAAGATTCCAGTTAAACGAATGGTTTTTCACGAGATTACTAAGTCGGCGATTCAAAAAGCATTAGAAGATACAAGACAACTAGATGAGAAATTAGTCAAAGCACAAGAGGCGAGAAGAATTTTAGATCGTTTATATGGTTATACTTTATCTCCACTTATTTGGAAAAAGATAGCTTATGGACTTAGTGCGGGACGAGTTCAATCTACAGGGCTACGTTTTATTGTGGAAAGAGAGCGTGAGCGACGTAAGTTTGTGAAATCTGAATATTGGGATTTAAAAGCAGCTTTAGTGGCCGATAAAAAAGAATTTGAGGCTAAACTAACTTATGTTGGAGGCAAGCGAATTGCTTCTGGTAAAGATTTTGATCCCGATACAGGAAAGCTTGTTAAAAAAGATATCGCTTTAATTGATGAAAAAAAAGCAAAAGAGCTTCAGCAAAAACTTAAAAAAGGTGAGTGGAAAGTTCTTTCTGTTGAAGAAAAAGAAAGTAAAACACACCCAACTAAACCTTTTATAACTTCCTCTCTTCAAATGGAGGGGGTTCGAAAACTAGGGATGAGTGCCAAACAAACGATGCGTACAGCTCAAAAGCTTTATGAGGAAGGTTTGATTACTTATATGAGAACTGATTCTCCTAACCTATCTAAAGAAGCTGTTGAAGGGGCCAGGTCTGAAGTTGAAAGCCTTTTTGGAAAAGATTATTTGTCAGATAAAGTGAGGCAATTTGCTGCTAAAACAAAGGGTGCTCAAGAAGCTCACGAAGCGATTAGGCCAGCTGGAGCGGAATTTACGCATCCAGATAAAACAGGGCTTACAGGTAAAGAAAAACAATTGTATGAGCTTATATGGAAAAGAACTTTAGCCTCTCAAATGAAAGAGGCGACTAAAGCGAATATGTCAGTAAAAATAGAGGTTGATGGTAATCAATTTAATGCCAATGGCTCTCGGATTGTCTTTCCTGGTTTTTTAAGAGTTTATGTTGAAGGAAGTGATGATCCTGATAAAGCTCTTGATGACAAGGAACTCATTCTTCCAGTTATGAAAGAGGGGCAAAAAGTTAATTGTAAAGATTTAGATGCCTTACCTCATGAGACAAAACCTCCTGCAAGATTTACTGAAGCTTCTTTGGTTCAGCGATTGGAAAAAGAGGGAGTTGGACGTCCTTCAACATATGCGACCATTATTGGAACGATTCAAGATCGTGGTTATGTTCGCAAAGAGGGAAGTGCGTTAGTTCCATCTTTTACTGGGATGGCAGTTGTTCAATTATTAGAAAAATATTTTGAAAGTTTTGTCGACTATGGTTTTACCAGTGAGATGGAGGAAAAACTGGATCTTATTGCAGTGGGAGAAGTTGATTATTTAAAATACCTTAAAAACTTTTATAAAGGTAAAAATGGCCTTAAACAAAAAGTTGAAGATAAAGAAAAAGAAATTAAGCCAGAAGAGTCCAGAACTATTCATCTTGAGGGAACGAATGGAGTTGTTGATGTTAAGGTTGGCCGTTTTGGACCTTATGTTATTTCACACGGTAAAGGAAAAGATGAAGTTCATGCTTCTATTCCTGAAGATATTGCGCCAGCGGACCTTAAAGATTCAGACATTGATGAATTAATCGAGATGAGTAAAAGAGGACCTGAACCAATTGGACATCATCCAGACAATGGAGAGCCCATTTTCTGTTTGGTAGGAAGATATGGACCTTATTTACAGCAAGGGGAGAAAACCGATGATAATCCCAAGCCTAGGCGAGCTTCTTTACCTAAAGGGATGACGCCAAAGACAATTGATATGGAAACAGCTGTTAAGTTGCTTTCTTTACCTAGGGAATTAGGAAATCACCCTGAGACAGGTAAACTTGTTCAGGTTAATAATGGAAAATTTGGTCCTTATGTTATGCATGATGGCGAATTCCGATCTCTAAAAAAAGAAGATGATGTTTATACAGTTGGTTTGGAGCGAGCAGTTGAAATTTTAAAAATGCCTAAATTTGGCCGTGGTGGGACTGTTGTCAAGGATTTTGGAAGGTTAGAAGAGCTAAAGAAATCCGTCAAAATTGTAGATGGCAAATATGGACTTTATGTAAAGGCGGGAACTAAAAACTATGCTCTGCCAGATGAATTAAAAGACTTGGAGAAAGTAAAAAAGTTAACTGAAGCCCAAGTGATTAAAATAATTAAAGACAGTGGTAAGTAAGTTTAATAAAAGATAAATATAATATTGACTTATGTCATCAGTAATATTAAATTCTGTCGTACTTTTTTTTATTACGAAAGAATTTGAAAATAGGATATAGCTTATGAAAAAAGACATTCACCCAGAATACAGAGAAGTTTTATTTCACGATATCTCTGTTGATTTTAAGGTTTTAACAAGATCTACAATTGCAACAAAAGAAACTATTGAGTGGGAAGGAAAAACAGTTCCTTATATTAAGGTTGATATATCTTCAGCTTCACACCCATTCTATACAGGAACTCAGAAAATTCTTGATACTGAAGGAAGAGTTGAGAAATTCAACAAGAAATTTAGAACAAGAAAAATTAGATCATAGTTATTCTTTATTGAGATTAAAAATACAAAAGCCCCGTTTGTCACGGGGCTTTTTTTTCTCTATTAGTTGAGACTTAAAGTACTCATATCTATAACATAGCGATGATCTGGGTTCTCGTTGAGAAGTTTATCCCATGCAGAGTTTACTTCTTCCATTTTAATGATTTCACAGACTGGATGAATATCGTGCTCAGCGCAAAAGTCGAGAACTTCTTGAGTTTCAGCGACTCCACCAATGAGTGAACCAGCAATTCTCCTTCGTCCCATAACAAGGGGAACTGTAAGAGGCTCATCCATAAAACCAATTTGACCGACAAGAACTAAAGTTCCATCAACATCTAGTAATGGTGTATAAGTATTGAAGTCGTGTTTGACCGGAACTGTATCAAGAATAAAATCAAAAGAGCCTGCAGCAGCCTGCATTGCATTTTCATCAGTTGAAACAAGTATTCCTTTTGCGCCGAGTGCTTTTGCACTATCTTCTTTTTTGTTTGATCGGCTAATAACTGTAACTTCAGCTCCCATGGCGACGGCGAGTTTGACTCCCATATGTCCTAGTCCTCCCAGGCCAATTACACCAACTCTACTGCCTTTTTGAATATTCCACTTTTTTAGAGGCGAGTAAGTTGTTATTCCTGCACAAAGGATTGGTGCCGCATGAGATAGCTTTAATTTATCAGAGACACTAACAACAAATTCTTCACGAACAACAATATGTTTTGAGTATCCTCCTTGGGTTGTTTCCCCAGAAATACGGTCTTGAGAGCCATAAGTTGCAGTCATTCCATTTCTACAATATTGTTCTTCACCGCTTTCGCATTGATCACAAGTTTGACAGCTATCGACCATACAGCCAACTCCAACATTATCTCCTGTCTTAAATTTTTTAACTTTTGGTCCGACCTCCAAGACACGCCCAATGATTTCATGTCCTGGTATTAAAGGATAAGGTTGCTCTCCCCAATCTCCTTTAATCGTATGGAGGTCAGAGTGGCAGACTCCGCTGTATAGTATTTCTATTGCGACATCGTTTTCTCTGAGGTCTCTTCTTTCAAAGTGAAAAGGCACGAGATCATCTTTTGCTGAATGAGAAGCGTAACCAATTGTTTTCATTTTATACTCCTTAGGTTTATATAAATTTGAAGCATTTAGATTAACATAAATCAATTTTTAGGGGCAAGAAATCAGGATTTGTCTAAAGAGAAAACTAAAAAAAAATTAATCAAGTAGAGTAATTTGTTTAATATTAAGGTCTAATGAGTGAGCTAAATGAGTTAGTATGTATAGGTGTCCCGCGCCAATCATCACAAGTGTTGGTGAATCTGTAGAATAAGACATTATATTTTTAAGAATTTTTAAATTTCTTTGATACCACTTCATTATAGCTTTTTCTTCTTCTTGAGCTCCTTTTAAAAAAATACTTTTGTAAATAAAGCTATGATCAGTGGTATTCAGAAGTTGAATCGTATTAAGTAAACTTTTAGCGTAAGTTTTTTTGAGCTGTTCTTGAAAGTTTTTCTCCCAAGAGCTGAGAAGTTTGGGCTCAGGAATAGAAAACTTACCCATTGGAAGTTTATGATCACAGGCATAAATATTTTTTAGTTGCTTTGCTTTGGCCAGCTTAAAGGCTATTTCGTATATTTCATTTGTATTGGGCAAATATCCTGTTTGTAAATAAAGCTTATATTCATGTTCAAGCTTTTTTTGATCCAGCATTTCCACACAGATTGATTGGAAATTAATTGTTACAAGTTTATCTACTAGTTCTTGAATTTCTGATTGTCTACGCTTTGAGCTTATATCCTGAAATAATGAGCACGAGTTAACTTTATCATTTGCACTATTAAAATGAGGTAAACCAAGAAGATAAATATCTGGACGTTTATCTTTTGTCATAATATTACTTATTTTTAATGAGAACAGTGCGTTTCGTCATTTTCGCATTTACCATGGCGCACCTTCATGTTTTTTAAATGAGCTATAATAAGTAGAATTGAGCCAAGCATGGTCAGCCCATGGCCGTATATAATTGGAAAATCATGTAAAAAAAGAGCACTCAAAATTAGGCCTGCTCCAATGATGGCCAAAGCAATAATATCTTTATGCCCATGTTTGTGACAATTTGGATAAACAGCAATAAAAATTGAACTGACGACGATAAAAGCAAAGATAATATGAAATAAGTGGGAGTCGATAAGCCCACTCATTGTTGTTGCAGGGAATAAAAGAAGGAGAATTGGAGTTGCAAGACAATGCACAAGGCATAGTCCAGAAGCACATATTCCAATTTTATCCCATAGCTTATGTGTCATAGTTTTCTCGTTATTCATTGCAGAAAATATAGCAGATAATTTTCATTTTGAAAGCAATATGTCAATTATTAGCATTCGCTATGAAATCAGTGTATATTTGGGAAAATAAATTGAAAAACTTACAATATTAAAGGAATGATTGTGTCCGAATTTCAAGAAAAAATAGACCATTTTGTTGAGTTGCAAAAAAAACATAAAAATATTCAAAAAAATACGACGGTAAAATATCGTATTGCTAAGCTTAGAAAGTTTAAACAGGCCATTGTAAAACGACAGGGGCAAATTGAGCTCGCTCTTAAGGAAGACTTTTCAAAGGCTGAAGCTGAGACTATTTTGACAGAAATTTTTCCAGTCATCTCCATGATTAATTATACGATTAAGTCCTTACATAAATGGTCAAAGCCTAAAAAGATTTCAAATAATTTATTTTTTTTAGGGGCAAAAACATATATTCATTATGAAGCCAAAGGAAATGTTCTTGTTATTTCCCCTTGGAACTATCCTTTTCAGTTGGCACTTTATCCTATGCTTACTGCTTTTAGTGCAGGCAACACTGTTATTCTTAAACCTTCAGAATTTACACCTAAGACAAATGAGATACTCAGACAACTTATTAGTGATGTTTTTGAAAGCCATGAGGTTGTTCTAATTGAGGGAGAAGTTAAAGAAACTCAGGCTTTATTAGATAAAAATTTTGATCATATCTTTTTTACAGGAAGTACTCCTGTTGGAAAAATTGTTATGAATAAAGCGAGTCAGCATCTGGCGAGTGTAGGATTGGAGTTAGGAGGAAAGTCTCCAGTTGTTATTGATTCACAGGTTGATCTAGAAGATGCTGCAAAAAAGATAGCTTGGGGAAAGTTTGTTAATGCAGGTCAAACTTGTGTTGCTCCCGACTATATCTTGGCCCACAAAGATATTTATGATGACTTGGTTCAACTTTTAAAAAAAGAGATCCAAAACTTATATCCTAATATTGAGAGTAATGATGATTATTGCCAAATTATTAATGACTCCCATTTTGAACGCTTAAATGAGCTTATTGAAGAAGCAAAAAAAATGGGGGCCATTATTGAGTACGGAGGGCATAAGCTAAACGAAAGAAAATTGGAGCCGACTCTTTTAAGTGGTGTTCATAATGAGATGAGGGTGATGCAAGAAGAGATTTTTGGACCAATACTTCCTCTTATTAAAGTTGACGACTGTGAGCAAATGGTAGCCTTTATTAATGCCAAGGATAATCCTTTATCTTTGTATGCTTTTTCAAGATCGAAAGAGTTTATAGAGAAAATAAGACAACAAACATCGAGTGGGGGTTATTCTGTAAACGAAACTATTTTACATGTGGCGAGTTCTTCTTTGCCTTTTGGAGGTGCAGGAAATAGTGGGATTGGTAGATATCATGGCTTCCATGGCTTTGAGGAAATGTCGAATATTCGTGCTGTTTTAAAAAGAAAGTCAAATTGGGGACTTCATTATTTTTATCCACCTTATACTAAAAATATAAAAAAGGTTTTGGATGTTGTGTTAAAGAAGTTCAGCTCTTTTGTTTAATGGCTTGGATGAGTTCCTCTACATTAGAAACTTGATATTTTTTCATGTCTTCGTCGATGGCAAGAGCAATATTTTTTAGCAAGGCAGGACCTTGATAGATGAGTCCTGTATAAACTTGAACAAAACTTCCCCCCTGTTTCCAGAAGTCTTTTATTTCGGCATAAGAGTCAATTCCACCTACACCTATAATCATTTGCTTGGGGTCTTCAGCTAAAATAGAACAGGCCTGATTGCGAATTTTTTGAGCAAAGGGTTTAATAAGCTCTCCAGAAACTCCTCCTTTACCAAGGTCGTGTTGGAGAGTAGTATTGGTTGCAATTACACCTGAAAAAGAAAACTCTTTGGAGAGTTCACAAATCATTCTTAACTCATCATAAGATAAGTCGGGAGCTATTTTTATAAAGATAGGTTTATATATTTCTTTTTGGACTTCAGCTAAAGCTGTCATGATGGGAGTGAGTAGCTCCTTTTTTTGAAAGTCTCTAAGACCTGGTGTATTCGGTGATGAAATATTGACAACCAGGTAATCAGCAAAAGGCGCAAATTCTTTATAAAGATAGCTATATTCTTGGGGAGTCTTTTCTGGAGAAGTTTCTTTATTTTTCCCTATGTTAACACCCAGACAAGTTTGCATATTTGGTTTTTGTTTCTTTACATTTTTTAAGATGAGTTCACTGCCAAGATTTGGAAAGCCCATTGCATTACGTAAACTCTTTTGAGCAGCATGACGAAAAACTCTGGGTTTTGGGTTTCCTTGTTGAGGCTCTTTTGTGACAGTTCCAATTTCAACTGCACCAAAACCTAGATTTTCAAAAAATTTTATGGCCATAGCATTTTTATCAAAACCTGCGGCAAGACCAACTGGAAAACTCCAGTTTAGCCCATGTTGGTTTAGGTGGTATTGTGGCTTTTTTGATAGGGGAGCGAAAAACTTGGTTATTTGTGGAGCCCCTGCTGCGAGCTTTATAGAGTGATCATGAATAAATTCTGGATCAAACTTAAAGGCTAAATGCTTAAAAACCGAATAGATGGACATATTTAATTTATATAATGGCCAGTGAAATCAATCAATTATAAAATGAAACAATGGCGTTATTATTTAAGGTTTTGAAACGCATGACTAAAATATTAACTTTTGTAATTTTTTTAACTTTAAGCTTGTTGGCAATGTCTCAGGAGAAGTCAGATAATAATGATCTGCGCGGACAAAAAAGAATTTTTTCTATCAGTGAAAAAATAAACAAATCCAATATTATATATGAAATGGTTTCTTCTTCGAGTGGACAGTTTAACTTTCAGATTCAAAAGAAAAATAAAGTAGATAAAAGTGTAAAAGTCTCTGGTGATGAAGCAAGAAGAGTTGATGATAACTTTGTAGATAAATTTATTACTTTAAAATACATGATGGGAAAGTCTTCAGAGAAAAACTGTAAAAAGGCATACTCCTTAAGTTTAAGAGGAGAAAAACAAAAGATATGTACACATGAAAAAGAAAAAATCAATATAGTTAAAAAAATAATTAGGAACTTAAAAGAGAGTTTTAAATAAAGGATATAAAATGAAGTTATTGTTGTTATTTTGTACTTTAACATTGTGTGGTGCAAGTGCTTGTGCCGCAAAGGAAAAGGTTTCTCAACTTGATGAAAAAAAATTAAAACAATCATCTCCTTTGGGGGCCATAACAGAAAGAATCACACCCCAAATTGATAAAAATGTTGTTGTGGGAGGGATATTAGAAAAGGTTTTAGAAAACCTACATTATTTACACAAAAAAGTGAATGATGATTTATCTGAAAAAGCATTTAAGCTTTATTTAGAGCGAGTTGACTATGGTAAGCAGTTTTTTACTGAAGATGATGTTGAAAAACTAGAAGAGCAAGAAAAAAAATTCGATGACCAATTAAAGGTTGGCGACTTGTCTATTGTGAAGATTACTCAAAAGATTATGACTAAAAGAGTTCCCATGATTGAAAAACATGTTGAAAAACTTTTGAAAAAAGACTTTGATTATACAAAAAATGAAACTTACGAAACTGATGCTGAAAAAAGAGACTTTGTTGATGATGAGGATGAACTTAAAGAAAGATGGAGAAAGCTTGTTAAACTAGAAGTTTTAATGAAGTACTTTGAATTAAAAGATGAACAAGATGGCATAGGTCAAGAAGATAAAGAAGATAAGAAAAAGAAAACGGCCAAAAAGAGTAAAAAGAAAGAAAAGAAAAAAACTTATAAAGAATTGATGAAAGAGGCAAGAGAGAAAATTGCAAAAAGATATCATCGAGTCTTTAAACGTTTACAAGAAGAAAGACAAAGCGATCGTTTAGATAAGTTTTATAATGCAATCACACGTGTTTATGATCCGCATACTGTTTATCTTATGCCTGAAGATAAAGAAGACTTCGATATAGATATGAGTGGAAAGCTAGAAGGTATTGGAGCTTTATTACGTGAGGAAGGTTCTTTTATCAAAGTTGAAAGAATTATTCCAGGAAGTGCCTCGTGGAGAGGAAAAGAATTACAGGCAGAGGATACTATTCTTGCGGTAGGACAAGAAGATGAAGACCCAGTAGATATTGTTGATATGAGTATTAGAGATGCAGTAAAACTTATCAGAGGACCTAAAGGGACAACTGTTATTTTAAAAGTTCGAAGGCCTGATGGCACAACAAAGGTTATTTCGATTGTTCGTGATCAGGTGGTATTAGAAGAGGCTTATGTTAAAAGTACTATTATTGAGCATAAAGATCTTAAGCAAAAAATTGGTTATATTCACGTTCCAAAATTTTATCGAGACTTTCAAGATCCAAATGGCAGAAATAGCTCAGAAGATGTGAAAAGAGAGATTATTAAGTTAAAAAAACAAGGTGTTGACGGTATCGTGCTTAATCTTAGAAATAATGGAGGAGGGGCCCTTGTTGATGCAACACTGATGGGAGGACTCTTTATAGATGAGGGACCGATTGTTCAGGTAAAAAATAGAGGTGCGGCTAAAGTCCATGAAGATACAGATGGTAAAACTTATTGGGACAAACCTCTTGTCGTTCTTATCAACAGATTTAGTGCTTCGGCTTCTGAGATTGTTGCGGGGGCTTTAAAGGATTATGATCGCGCTGTTGTTGTAGGGACGAGTGAGCAGACACATGGTAAGGGGACAGTTCAAGCTATAGTGAATCTTACAGATTATATCAATCCGATTTATGCTAGGCTGATAGGTCCGATTGGGGCAATGAAAATTACCACGGATATGTTTTATCGAATTAATGGTATGTCAACTCAGTTTAGGGGGATTAAGCCTCATATCGTTTTACCTGATGAGTATGGCTATCTTGATACTGGAGAGCGTTCTTTAGATTTTGCGATTCCTTATAGAGAAATAAAGTCGACAGACTTTGAGAAATGGAAAAAGACAAAATATAATATCTCTAAGCTTAAGGTAAATAGTGAAAAAAGAGTAAAAAAGGATAAGAGGTTTCAAAAGATCGTTAAGAGTGTTAATTGGTCTAAAGAACGAAAAAATGACTCTAAAAGAACAATTACTTTGAAAGCGATGGATGCTTACAGAAAAGAGGCCAGAGAAGTCTCTGAAAAGTACAAATTAGATGACATAAATGAAAATGTGCTTGTTAAAAGCACTCAAAAATTAAAAACAGATGTTGATAAGGATAATTTTAAAGAGTTTAAAGAAGAGTTACAAAAAGATCCAGTTATAGAGGAAACTCTCTTTATTTTTAACGATATACTCAAATCTTAATAAAAAGGCCTCAAATTTTGAGGCCTTTTCTTTAGCCTTTTAACTTTTCTTTTTTAAGCAATTTGATTAGAATCTTCTAAAATCAACAGAAGGTTAAAAAATATGAGTCAAAATCCCCCAAAAACTTTTAATAAATATTGGTATTATGAAAAAAGTGTTCAAAACCCTTCCAATGAAGTGGAATTTTTTAACGAAAAATTTCAAGAAATTAGGGGAAGAAAAGCAACAACCCTAAGGGAAGATTTTTGTGGGACGGCTGCTATCAGTTGTGAATGGGTCGCTCAAAGCCCAAAACATGAAGCATGGGGCATTGATTTAGATCCAGAGCCAGTTGAGTATGGGAAAAAGCATCATGTGACGAAATTAGATCAGGAAGCGCAAAAAAGAGTTCATTATTTATTAGAAAATGTTTTAAATGCTGAAACTCCAAAAGTTGATATCTGTTTTGCTTTTAATTTTTCATATTATATTTTTAAAGAAAGAAAACAGCTTGTTGATTATTTTAAACGTGTAAGGTCTGCATTAAAGGATGATGGTGTTTTCTTTGTTGATTTATTTGGCGGACCTGACTCTCAGACAGTTATGACTGATATTATGAAGCACGATGGCTTCAAGTATTATTGGGAGTGTCAAGAATTTAACCCGATAAATAATCATTGTCGTTTTGCTATTCACTTTAAGCGTAAAGGTGAGAAAAAACGCAAAGATGTCTTTGTTTACGAGTGGCGTATGTGGATGATGAGTGAGTTAAGAGATATTATGGCCGATGCCGGCTTTAGTAAAACGATCGCTTATTGGGAAGGAGATGATGAGGAAGATGAGTCTGGCAATGGTGAGTTTTATGCTACTGAAGAGGCTGAAAACTGCGATGCTTGGGTGACTTATATTGCGGCCGTAAAATAATCTGCTTTAACCGCCCGACTACGGTGGGGATAGAAGAGAAAACTCAAACTCACAGACAGAAGCTGTCATGATGTAACTATTCTAAATTTCTAGATGTCTGAACAGAAAAGTTTATTTCAAATTTGAAATTATTCACTTCTAAATAAGTGCTGGGCAGAGCCTCAAGGAAATCCCTTTTAAAAAGCACTCCAGAGGTTCGCCTCTAAGTTTGAGTTTTCTCTATCATCAATTTAGTAGGGCGTTTAATAATCTGCTAAATAACTAGACTTTCTAAGGCATCAATAATTTTTTGAAAGCGTTGAGTTTCATATCTTTTTCGCATCTGTTGGATTTTTAATTTATGATTAAACTCTTTTGGGTTTTTTAATAAATGATCGACAAAATCTTCTGAGAGAATAAAAACAATGGCCATAGGTGAAATATTTTGGGAATAATGCTCGGAGAAACCTATGCCATTAGTCGTCCCGTGATGTTGTTTAATTATTTGTTCGACCCCAATAGGTGTATTTGGATATTGCGCAGCAATCGTTGCACTCATTTGTGCATGTTTTTTTACTAATTCTTTTTCTGCCGGTGATAAATTCGATTCTTTTAACTCTTGATCGGAGTGAATTTGAGCTTGAGCGGAGTTTTGTAAAGAAATATCATGAAAAAAACCAATAAATTGTAATTTTTCTCGTTGTTCTTCATTTCCCCAGTCCAATTGATCCATCAGGTGAGTGGCCACACTCATCAGTATTTGGGAGTGTTTAAAGTGATAACCAGCTTTGTTTTTTAGGAGTCTTTTTAAAAGACCTTTTAAAGTTGAGACTTTTTTTGAAGATTGAACCATGTATTTTAAGTTTCTTTGTGCTAGTTCAATTGTCTCATCCGTAACGCCAAGGCGAGCGATTTTTTCTTGCAAGAGGCTTTGAGACATTTCAACAGCACTTATTTGTTCATCTTGGTTCAGGGTTTTTAGCTCAAGTTTAGAGGCAATTTCTTGGTTAATATTATTAACGAAATTGAGTCGTTGATCTTTTTTTATATAGAGATGTGTGTGTCCTTCTGCAATATAGTTTTTTAGCGCAGCTGGCGGAATTTGAGTGAATTTAGGAAGATAGAGTTTATATTGATTTTCATCTTCTTCTTCCTGTCGGTAAACATTGCAAATGGGTTCATCAATAAGATGAAAGTGTTGAATGGCGACAGGAAAATATTCTGGTAAAACCATCTCAACCATATCTTTTGCTGTCACATTGAGCGCTTTGGCCGAAGCTTGAATTATGGCCTTAATATCTAGGGCAGACTCTATAGGAGTCGTTGCAGTATCAGACTCTGTCGCTCCAATACAAATAATAGGAATGTTAGAACCTTTACTTTCTAGAAAGCTTTTTATTAATTCTAAGACTTTCTCACCTTTCATATTTTTACGACATAAAATGAGGTCGATCTCATTGGGCTCATTTAATTTTTCTAACGCCATCTGCGTGTTTTTTGCCACTGTCGTCTGGGCTCCAATCCAAGTATGAAGATTAATCATAAAGAAGTCTTCGAATTGTTGCTGACTTTCGACAATAAGCGTTGTGATTTTTCTGGTCATATATTTATTATAAAGTATATGGTGAAAATTCATAGTATTTGATTAGAAAAACTTATAAATACTGGAATCATTTGCTATGATGTGCAAAACAAGGGGATATTGTGAAGATAGATATTGGAGAGTATTTTTCAGACTGCTCGTATGAAGAATGGTTAGCGACTGCACTCAAAAGTCTTAAATTAGATTCAGATACTGAATTTGAACAAAAAATGAATTATAAGACTCTTGAAGGGGTGGTTTTAAAGCCTTATTATGCAGATCAAAATCAGTCTATTCATCTGGCCTCATTTCCTTCTCATAGAGAGTTAGTACGTTTTGGTCATGAAAATAAAGCTTTTGAGCAAGACTTAATTGATCGTTTTTTTGTTGCTAAGCAGAATTATTATAATGTCATTGAGACTAATCAAAATCATTCTCAATGGTTAAATATGACATCACTTTTACAAGAGTGTCATTTTGATCAAAAGGTTTTTCTTAAAAAACTAGAGGACAATGTTAATGATAATATTTTATTTGATTTAAGCTTTCTTCATAATGCTGGTGCGAGTATCGTCCAAGAGATAGCCTTTTTGTTTAGCTGTTTAGACTTGTTGAAAGAAAAAGTGAAGGGCACCTTATGGATTGGTGTGGCCGTGGATTCATTATATTTTAACAATATTGCTAAGTTGAGGGCAATTCGCTTTATGCAAGAATCGCTACATGAGCAATGTGGTTTTGCGAGTTTTAAAATCATCTCTATTCCTTCTCAAAGAGAACAAACTTTATATGATCCTTGGGTGAACATGTTGAGAACGACAGTGACAACGTCGGTAGGGTTTATAGGAGGTGCAGATCTTATTGCTGTTACGGCCTATAATCAACTCTCAGAAAGAGTTGGGGAATCAAAAATAAATGACATGGGACTAAGGCAGTCACGTAATATTTTTAGAATTCTTGATGAAGAGTCTTTTTTAGCGAAAGTTGCTGATCCCTCAGAAGGCAGTTATGCAATTGAGAGTTTAACTTGCGAGTATATTTCTTTAGCTTTTGAACTTATAAAAGATTATGAGTCAAAAGGAGGAGTTTTAGCTCATATTAAAACTTTTGCTCAAAATGTGGAGAGCATAGCTACACTTAGAGAAAAAAATATTTTGAAACGTAAAACCACGATTGTTGGTGTTAATGATTTTTCTCAAACGGATGAAAGTCTCAGACAGCTTTATGGGCAAGATATTTCTTTTAAACCAGAAGAGGGCTTATTTCCTCTTAGAAGGCCCACCAAAAAAATAGAGCAATTACGATATAAGTTAGAAACAAAAAAATTACAAATAACAATTCTTGCTTATGGAGTTGAGTCAAAACTGTCTGGCAGAATTAGTTTTTGTAAAAATTATTTTGAAGTTTTGGGTAAAGAGGTTGAAGTTTGTTTTATCGATAAAGTAGAAACACCGTCATCTGATGTCTTTGTTCTTTGTGCTTTAGATGATGAATATGAAGACCTTTTTAAACAGATTAAACTTGATGAGTCTATTAAATATTTTATTGCGGGCAAAAAGTATAAAAAAGAAGGCTGCCAAAATATTTATCAAGGGCAAGATATTTATGAGGTATTATCTACTCTTTTTAAAGAGGAAAACATATGAGCAATTTTGATAAAATAGATATTTTTAATAAAAAGAAAGTTTCTAATGTTGATGATGATATTTTTTTAACTGCGGAGGGCATTGAGTTAAAAAAAAGATATTCAAAGTTTGAGCGAGAAGATATTCATCATCTAGGTTTTAAGGCAGGAGTTCCTCCTTTCTTAGGAGGCCCTTATCCTACGATGTATAAAAGCAGACCTTGGACCATTAGACAGTATGCTGGATTTTCAACAGCTCATGAGTCTAATGCTTTTTATAAGCGTAATCTTGCAAAGGGACAAAAAGGTTTATCTATTGCTTTTGATCTTGCTACCCATAGAGGTTATGATTCTGATCACCCAAGAGTCGAAGGAGACGTTGGGATGGCCGGTGTGGCCATTGACTCTATTTATGATATGCGCATTTTATTTGATGGTATTCCTTTAGATAAAATGTCTGTTTCAATGACAATGAACGGAGCGGTGTTACCCATATTGGCCTTATATGTTGTGGCAGCAGAAGAACAAGGAGTCTCTAAAGAGCAACTTAGCGGGACCATCCAAAATGATATTTTAAAAGAGTTTATGGTAAGAAATACCTATATTTACCCTCCACAGCCTTCAATGAAGATTATTGCAGATATTTTTGAGTATACATCAACTTATATGCCTAAGTTTAATTCTATTTCTATTTCAGG